>Ga0209826_1000196_pt1 | contig 43082 bp, 37 predicted proteins | sample GOMGulsemesocosm_5_FD_184637 | JGI IMG/M metagenome (GOLD analysis project Ga0209826, IMG submission 184637) | Methane-oxidizing microbial communities from mesocosms in the Gulf of Mexico - GOM15C Gulf of Mexico (SPAdes) (version 2) | ecosystem: Environmental > Aquatic > Marine > Cold seeps...
GATGACTCTGAAATTTCAGTTATTTTGAGAAAACCGAAAACTTGACCGCGCGGAGTATAGCCAAAACTTTTGCTTCTCTCGCGTGCTATCGCACACGTCGAATCGGCAAATTTCCCTGTGGCCTACTGCGGACTAAAAATCATCACTTCGCTCTGCTCCGTTTCCCTAATTTTCAGCGAATGCAATTAAATTAACGGGTAATATTTAGTGGTATTCTCATTCCTTTAAGCTCCCCTTTTTTATCTTAATAAGTACATAACCATCTTTTAATTCCACAATATGTGCCCAGCTTCCAAGCATTGCTTTATTGAAGCTATCCTCAATGCGATCAAACCCAATGACGAAGACATATACATTGTCGAGTGTTGGCCATATGCCGCTAGCTAAATTCGCTTTGATTTCCAATAGAAAAATTTCCAACTGAGAGCCGTTTAATGTCTTTCTGGGGTTGTCGCCCTGAAAGGCTTTTATAGCAAGGTAGTCACCAGAAACATTCAGTGGCTGCATTTGTGGATTAGCAAAGGTCATAGGTACAAATTTAGGGCCGTACATAACAGCATAAGAAGCAATATGTTTTAATGATGGATTCCATGCCGCACGACGCTCTGGCGTGTCGGTGATTAGTTTTGGATCTGGCAGAGAGCTTGCACTAAAAATGGTTGCCCCAGTTTCTGTTTGATCGAATACCTTAATAATCTTTGATACCTGATGATTATAATCGCCCCATTTATAGTTCATGCCTACCGATGTCAAGGTGGCTAGAATGACAGCTAAGCATGCAATGAAACGGTTAATATTTATATCAGTAGCTTTTATATCAATAGTAGCAATAAAGAGTAGGGTTATGACAGGGCCAAGCCTAACATCTACAAAAACATTCCCCATAGCAGATGAAGGTAACATAATAAGTGCTGCAATCATCACTAGAAGAGCTAAACTCAAACTGGATGAAATATTGATCCGACGGGTAAGTAATAAAAAGCTGAAGATAACCGCCATGCTAGAAAAGTAAACAATATTTAGCCATGTTATATCCGTTAGGATGCTATACAGGGCACCGAAGGGTTTTGCCCCGAGATAATTCGGGTAGGAAAAGCCTTTATCTATGATTTCCGCTGTTGGCGAAAAGAACATAAATAAGGCGAATGTGATTATAAAGGGTGTTGTAGAGACGAGGAGTTGTAAGGTCGAAAATTTGAAGTCCTTGTGTTGCCAGCGAACACTGGCAGCGTGGATTTCAATAGAACCTACAATAACAGCAAAAACCCCAAAGGCTGAGAAATGTAGAAAAATAAGAAGAATAGATGCTAGTAATGTAAAAAGAAGCCTAAAAAAACTAGGCTTCATTAAAAGCCACAAGCCAGCAGCGAAGAAAGCAATCCCTAGACCAAAAATATAATTTAGAAAACCGAATCGAAAAATGGTATTGAACAAAATTGCCGATGCTAGCAAAGGCCAAGGAGAAAACCTTTTATGTGCAGCTTTGTGCAGCATCATAGTGCCGAACAGTACGGAGAGCAAACTCAGCATTACAAAAAATCGAGAGGCTGTTTCAGCGCCAACAAAATGAGCAAGAGGAATAGCAATAATCTCCATTGCCATATTGGGTAATAGTAAGCTGCCTTGTTGGTAATACAGATTATAAACAGGGTTCTCTAAGTCAGAAAGAATGATTATGCGTGAAAGGTGGTGTGAATAATCATGGATAGGAGGTAATTGATTCAGTAAGACTGGTGTAAGGATGAGAACCACAACAATAAATGCAATTAAAGAACCGCTAATAGGTGTCCAGCGTGGTAGGTTTTTTACAATTGAATTTATCATTGGCAATGCTTAATTGTAGGGATTAGATAAATAGGCACCTTTCCAATATTATTTAGGAAAGATGTCTAGTATATATTAAAGTAATAAATGACGATGTTTAGTATTTCAGTTTTAAGCATTTAGTACCTTGATAAAAACTCGGTTTTAATTTGTTTCATTATCCGAATAAGTATGTTTTAATTTTTAATTAACGATAACTTTCATTCCTGAATATATATCGGTAATTGACTAACTATGGCTAGAGGAGGGCGTTTTGTTAATAGATGCAAACGAGTTACAAGATGGTGCAAAATTTGAGACTGATATCTGCATTATAGGTAGTGGTGCAGCTGGGATCACCCTAGTAAAATCTCTTAAAGGTTCATTACTAAATATTGTTATGCTGGAAAGTGGAGGTTTAGAGTTTGATTCTGAGGCTCAGAAGCTTGCTGAAGGAGAAATAAGTGCAAGAAAATATTTTGATCTCGATGTAACTAGGCTGCGTTATTTTGGCGGATCTACAAATCATTGGGGTGGCCGGTGTTTACCTCTCAAGGAAAATGATTTTGCTGTTCGCACATGGATTCCACATAGTGGATGGCCGATAAGCTTGAGTGATTTAGACCTTTACTATAGACGCGCTCATTCGATTATTGGACTGGGGCAATATGATTATGATGTTGATGATTTTGCAAAGGTGTCAGGACATCCGCTCTTTCCCTTTAATGACGGTCCTGTGCGTTCTATTCTTACGCGCACACTTCCATTACGCTTTGGCAAAACTTACCGACAAGATATTGCGGATAGTAAAACTACAAAAGCAATACTAAATGCTCATGTATTAAGCCTTGAAACAAACGACCAAGCTAGCAAAGTTACTGATATTAAGGTGAGTACACTTTCTGGTAAGAAGTTGTCTGTTAGTGCGAGAACTTACGTTATTGCTTGTGGTGGAATAGAGAACCCTAGGCTTCTTTTACTTTCTAACAAAATTAAGGCAAGCGGTATTGGAAATGATAATGATCAGGTTGGACGTTATTTCATGGAGCATCTATTATACTCAGGTGGTTTGATGCCTATCTCAGATGTGGACGCTGAATATCGAATATATGGCGATTATATAAAGTCTGATGGCGTAGATATGCAATCGACTCTTGCCTTTGATCAGACCTTTTTGAAGGAGAATCAACTGCCAAATTTGTATTTTGAACTCCAGAAACAACGAGGGTACGGATTCACTGAAGGCGCGCTCGCAGCAAGCAGTATTATGAGTGCTGCCAAAAGGTTTGATTGGCCAGACGATTTGTCAAATAAAGTTGTAACGGTTGCGAAAGATCTTGATTTACTCATTGATGGTGCCGCATCTTCAGCCTTTGATACGACAGTTTTCCATGATAAAGTGCCTCTGGCCTTTAGACTTTATGCATTTGGTGAGCAAATACCTAATCCTGATAGTAGAATAACATTAGGCACGAAAAAAGATGCTTTTGGGTTGCCTGTTACTAACCTATCTTGGCGCACGACCGATGCAGATATTAGGGGTATACATAAAGCGTTTGAAATATTGGCTCGTGAAGCTGGTCGATCTGGTCTTGGGCGTGTTCGTGTTATGTTGGACAATAATATTGAGCCTCCTTTGTCCAGACTTTCAGGTGGTCATCATCATATGGGGACAACAAGAATGAGTAGTGATCCAAAACATGGTGTTGTAGATGCGAATTGTCGCGTTCACGGAGTAGATAATCTCTTTATCGCTGGATCGTCGGTATTTTCAACCTCGGGATTTGCTAACCCAACATTAACAATTGTGGCGCTTGCTGCACGTTTATCTGACCATTTAAAGGATATAATGACCTATGAACAGTCAAAATAAAAATCGCCGAAGATTTCTTCAGGCTTCGTTAGCTGCAGTAGTTACTTATACAACTAACACTCTTTTTTCTTTAGATGCTAGTGTATTACTGGCTGCACCAATAATCGTACGGTTGAGAGATGTTATGGATGTTTCATCCGTTATTTTAGTGGCTCAGAAGGCTATATCTAGTGTTCCAGAGAATAGTGCTATTGATCTAACGCTGGTCCTACAAAAGAGTATCCATACTGCTTCAGATGGCGAAAAGTGGACGTCAGTTAATTGTTTTCAGAAGTATCTAGCATCTAGCATCAGAGATGATTTCAGATTTGAACGTACCGTTAAATTGGATGGCTGGGTTGTTTCACTAACTGAAGCAAGGTTATACGCACTCACGTCATATGCAGGTGGCGACCATGTGTTGGCCGTAAATAGAGGGTAGATGTAGCAATAATTAGGCAGCTTGCATATCTTATAGAAAAAATCATCCAGTTTATGAACTTACTTCATACATAGTCCTGTAAGACATCAGAACTTGGGAGTAGTTTCGTCACTAATTCATCTTAATAAGAACATGATCATCGTTTAATTCAGAGATATGCGCCCAACCTTTAAGAGTTGATATATCAAAATCATCTTTAATGCGATCAAACCCCATAACAAAGATATAAGTATTTTCAAGTGGTGGCCAATCTCCGTTTTGCAAATGATCTCTTATTTCTACTAGAAATTGTTCCAACTCAAGCCCCGTACGTGTTTTTCGGGGGTTGTCACTTTGAAAGGCTTTTACGGCACGGTACTTATCAGAAACATTCAGAGGTTGTTTTGTAGGGTCTACAAAAGTCATGGGGACAAACTTAGGTCCATATCTAACAGCATAGGAAGCAATATGCTTTAAAGGTGGGTTCCATGCTGCGCGACGTTCTGGGGAGTCTGCTATAAGGTGAGTAAAGGGTTGTGTTGTTGCATTGAAAATTGTTGCTCCTGTTTCTGTTTTATCAAATACGCGGATAATGTTTAATGTCTCTTTGTTAAAGTCTCGCCATTGTGATGTAATTTCTGTTGATGTTAATACAGCAACTAGGATAGCTAGGCAGGCAATTAAGCGGTTGGTGTTAATATGGTCAGCTTTAATATCAATAGCTGTAATCCATAATAAGGCTATTGCAGGCCCAAGCCTGACATACACAAAACTACTGCCAAGTAGAGAAGAAGGTAATACTATATATGCTAGCATCATCATTAAAAGAGCTGTCATCAAATGAGGCGATATTTTAAGATGTTTTGTAAAGAATAAGGTGCTGGAAGCAATTGCTAAGCTACATAAAGAAAAAATATCTAACCATGTGATGCCTGTTAATAAGCTGTATAAGGCACCAAGAGGTTTAGCACCAAGATAGTTTGGATAGCTTAAGCCCTTACTAGCCACTTCTGCAGTTGGAGATAGAAAACTGAACAATAAAATTGCTATTAGAAAAGGTGTGGCAGAAATGAGTAACTGTAAAATTGAAGATTTAATTCCAGTGTGCTGGTAACGGCTGAGAACCGTATAAATTTCGATTGAACCCGCTATTACAGCAAAAACTGAGAAGGCTGCAAAGTGAAGAAGAATTAGAAAAATTGATGCTATCAGTCCAAATAACAGTTTGAGATGACCAGGTTTCATACAGAGCCAGATACCTGCTGCAAAAAATGCAATGCCTAGACCAAAAATGTAATTTAGAAAACCATAACGAAAAATACCGTTAAATAAAAGAGCAACTGCCAATAAAGGCCATGGTGAAAATCTTTTGTGAGCAGCCATGTGTAGCATCATGGTACCCAACAGCATGGATAACAAACTTAACATAACAAAGATACGAGAGGCTGTTTCTGCACCAACAAAACTGGCCAATGGAACGGCAATCATATCCATAGCCATGTTAGGTAATAGAAAGCTACCTTGTTTGTAAAACTGACTGTAAACAGGGTTATCCAAATCAGAGAGAATAATTATGCGGGCTAGATGGAATGGGTAATCATTGAGAGGAATTAATTGGTTAAGAATGACTGGTGTGACGACCAGAGCCATAATAACTAGAACAATCAAGGAACCGCTGATGGGTGACCAGCGAATCAAGCTTTTTAGAATTGAATTCATATAAAATATTGCTTTTAGGTTAATGTGTTTCTATGGGCTGCAAGCAGGCATAGCTGAGCTTCGGTATGTCCAATTACCCAGCCTGTAACATTGATAGTTTGCCCGCTGTCAAAATCATTGGCTGATTGCTCTTTGAGTCGAGCCGATAGTTCTGTTCTTGAGATTGAAGCAAGTGAGTGGGGGGAAAGTTCAAGGCTATTCATAATTGAGGGTAGTAAATTTGTATTTTGCAGCCTATATTTGGGTGTTTCTAGAATTTCTTGGCCAATTGCAATTGATGCATTTTTATTTAATATAGAGGTAAGTTTGTCTTCCAGCGTTTGTTTAGTTGAAATATCACTAATAGTGAGAAAACTTCCAGCTGCTAATGCAAGAGATATGCCTGCACTAGCACATACAAAGTTTCGTCTACTTATATTGGGTTGGTTAGATCTCTGTATAAAATCAGATTGTTTCATGACAGAACTCCACGTAAATGGTCTGCTAATTTTAAAGATAGCGCAACAATAGTTAAAGTTGGATTAGCGTATCCAGATGTTGGAAAAACAGCACTTCCAGCCACATAAAGATTGTCAATGGAATGAACACGGCAATTTGCATTAACAACGCCATGTTTAGGATCTGTAGCCATTCGTGCGCCACCCATATGGTGATTACTACTGGTAATTAATTGGGGCCAGTTTGGTTTGCTACTCTCAAATTCGCTGGGAATATGCACGCGGCCAGCATTAATGCGTCCAAATTCTTGAGCTGCTGTGTTTAAAGCCGTTGTTGCAGTATGCCAGTCTGTGTCATGTAAGCGCCAGTCTAGTTTGATTTGCCGTTGACCTAGAGCATCAACAGGAGAGTCTAATGTCAGTCGACTATCTGGGTTAGGGCGTTGTTCTATGTTGAGGTCAATAGAGGCACCCAAAAAAGGGCCAGTAGATTTTGATTTAGGTGCAAATGGAGAATCACGAACTTGAAATAATGTTTTATAGGCTGCATCAGTAATTGTATCTGCATCAGCATATAAATTTGCAATATGGGTACCTATATCATCAGCAAGCTGACCTTGTTTCAGATTGTTAATAATTGTACGGGCAGAATCAAGCCCTGCGGTTGAAGTTCTTGACGGTTGTAGCCATAAGCGAAAGCCACCAATTTTTAGTGATTTTTTTAATTCGGGGGCAGATGTAAGCGTACCAAAAATTCGAGTATTTGCCACTTTGGTCTTATCAAAATAAAGCGGCCAATTTGTTCCTGCTTCCTGAAAACGTAGATAGCTGATAGAACGTAGCCAAGGATGATCCATAAAATATCTTCCCACCAAACCGTTTTCATTACCTGCACCTTGCGGATGTATCTTGTTTGATAAGAGTAATAAGCGAGAGGTTTCAACACCACCTACTGCAGTCACTGTTGTACGCGCATTAATTGTGAATTGCTTTTTACCCAATGTACTTACCCGTGCGCCAGCTATTTTTTTTATGGAGGAATTTATTGAACTATCTTCATATTTTAATAGCTCTAAGGCTGTAGCATTGTATAGGACTGTAATATTTTTGGCTTGCTCAAGATCCTTAAGGTAAGTATCTCCAAATCGTGTGGGGGGGCTAATTTGGAAAATGGCAGTAAGCAGTCTAGTATCATTTAGGCTCAGTTTTTTAAGGTGACTTCCACCAAGTTGAGATTGCCAGTATTTTATGTCGTCAAATTTTTTTCTAGGTAATTGGCATATTTTAGTTGCTTTATCGTAATAGGGATTGAGATCATCTAATGAGATTGGCCAGCCACTTTCTGGCCAGTCTTCTCTAACTTCGAAATCCTCTCGCTCAAAAGGCCTGCACCATCCTGCCCAATGGTTTGAAGTGCCACCAAACAAACGAAGGCGTGAAGCGTCAAGTGGTTCTGCATGAATACCAGTAACAGAACCGCGATTAAGGTCCTGAGCATCGTAGTTATAACTTTTTCCACCACTTTCAAGCAGAATGACTCGAGTAGCAGTACCTATAAAACTCCGAGCAATAGTAATTCCTGCTGGACCAGCACCGATGATAACTAAGTCTGTTTCGATAGTTTGGTTTGAGTTTAATGTTTTTGCATCAATAATCATGGTTTAAGGCTTAAATTAAGTAAGATAAAATGCATTGGCAGGTATTTATAATGTGCTAGGAAGTCTGTCCGAGAACTAACATTCTAGTCAGCGGAACACCATATACAGTAGTTAAAAATTAGTTTTAGACACTGTATGTTGATTTTATTTTCAAAAACCTTGGTTCTCAGACAGTCTCCTAGTATATCTGATAGGATAAATTTGTAATTTAATGCTAACATATAAATTAGGTGCTGGCCGATGGAAGTTGATTTTTCTTGTACTAGAAAATGTATTTGTTCCTTAAATTAAAGTTATGTCGGAGGAAAGGGTAAGCTCTTAATTTACCCACGAAGTTAACTTCGTGATTTAAATTTGCCAATATTGGCGTTTCCAACGGGGCTAAAACTTATCTTAGTAACAAGCCACAGATTACCTGAAACCCAACTCTTAAGTCTTCCCTTTTGGAGAGGGCTCTAAGAAAGTGCTACATTAAGCTTACCTGTAATTAAGTTAATAGCCATGAATCTTAAGTCCGAATAGCATTGAGTTTAATAATTCATTGCGTGGCGAATCAAATTTTGTGACATGGTGTCTCAAAACCTATCATGTGTGCACTTAAATTATCACATGGCTAAGGTGTGTAGTATTTAGAAGTTAAGTTAAGTAAACAAAGCATGTAAAGCATTAATCAAGAAAAGTGGTTTAATTTAGTCGACATAAATGAGGTGGTTTAAAATTATGGGTAACCTTTGTTAAGGGGTAGCAGAGGGGGTTAGCTATATCCATATACTTTGGGTGTGGCCATTAGAATGTCGTTGTTAAACATTCTCGTAAACATATCCATTAATAACTAGGGTTTCAAACAGAGTATGGGAATAAGGGATAAATAATGAGTAATAGTAATAGTAATAGTGGGTATGATCTTTATGTTGACTTAGATGGTACGCTGATAAAAACAGATATTTTATATGAGTCTGTTTTATTGTTAATAAAGCAGAATTTTTTATTTATTTTTGTACTGCCATTCTGGTTGTTAAAAGGAAAGAGCAATCTAAAATATAAAGTATCACAGCTAGTTGATATTAACCCACAAACACTACCTTATAATGAGAGGTTTTTAGAATTTATAAAAGACCAGCATCAGCAAGGTAGGAAATTAATACTAGCAACTGCAACAACGGAAAAATATGCGTGTGAGATTGCTAATTATCTAGGTATTTTTAGTCAAATTATAGCTAGTACAGCTGATCAAAATATATCAGGAAATACAAAGTTGAATCATATAATGGAGAATACAGCAGTTTTTGCATATGCTGGAAATGCCTCTATTGATATGTTGATTTTTTCTCATGCAAAAGAATCACTTATTGTTAACCCCACACGAGCACTGAATAGAAAACTTTCCAAAATTGATAATATTACGCAGGTATTTGAGAATAATAGTAAAGGCAGTTGGGCTCCTTTTAAAGCAATTAGAATGTATCAATGGGTGAAAAATAGTTTACTTTTTGTGCCATTATTAATGTCACAACAATTCACTAACCCTGAAGCAGTAGTTAATGTAGTGTTGGCATTTTTTTCATTTAGTTTACTCGCTTCAGCAACTTATATAGTAAATGATCTTATTGATATTCCTAATGATAGAGAGCATATAAGAAAAAAGAATAGACCCCTTGCTTCAGGTAATTTATCTATACCTGCAGCACTTTTAATAGTTGCATTACTATTTATGAGTTCGTTTTTACTTGCAATAAATGTAAATCTATTCTTTGTATATGGGCTTTTGTTTTATCTGTTGTTAACGTTAATGTATTCATTTAAGCTTAAAAGTTATATATTAATTGATACTATTTCTTTATCTCTACTGTATACCACCCGAATATTTGTAGGTGCATTGGTAATTAATATTATGCCTTCTGTTTGGTTAATTGTATTTTCAATGTTTATATTTTTAAGCTTAGCATTAGTAAAGCGCTGTAGTGAACTGCAATTATTAGAAGCAGAAAAAAAAATACGTACCCCTGGAAGAGATTATACAGTGCAGGATACATATCTATTAGCCTGCATGGGTATCACTAGTGGGTTTGTTAGTATTCTTGTGGTGGTGTTGTACTTAAATGATACGCAAAGTATTAGTCAATATACGCACCCTGAAATATTATGGTCAGTGTGTCCATTGTTACTCTATTGGATAGGTAGAATGTGGATTAAAACATTTCGGGATGAAATGCATGATGACCCTATAGTTTTCACAATTAAAGATAAAGGAAGTTTGTTGTGTATTAGTAGTATATTCTCTATCATTCTCACAGCGATACTATTATGACAATTAAGATATTTTCCTATATTGTATTGAGTGTTTTTTTATCAGCGTTAGCACAAATCTCATTAAAAATAGGGATGAGTAAATACAAAGTAGTTGCTGAAGATGTGGAAACAATCATACATAAAATATGGCTAATAGTGACAAATTATTATGTATGGGCAGGCTTAAGTCTGTATGTTTTAGGAATGGTTGTTTGGTTGGCTGTTTTGATACATATAGATGTTAGTAAAGCATATCCTTTTGTAGGGTTAGGCTTTATTTTTACTATGCTACTAGCTTATTTTATTTTAGGTGAGCAGATCAGTCTGATTAGGATATTAGGTGTGATTCAAATTATTATTGGTGTAGTGCTAGTAAGTAGGAGTTAAATTGGAAAACAAAATTTTAACAATTAAAAACTTAGATTTTTTTGCTGCCTTTAGTTTTTTTTTACTAAGTTATATTTTTTATTTCACTGGATGTGAAGGCCTCTTAGCGACAGGATTTTACGAGCAGATAAATATAGCATTCGATCTAGATCAAAGTCACTACTTTCATTCAGTAGGGCGAGAAGCAACTGATGGTAGGGTATTATTGATAAAACACCCATTTATTTATCTTTATCACTATATTGTGCTTGCTCTGAATATAGTAGGAGTCTCTGATAATATGGCCGTTATCATGATTTCTCAGTTTTTTCATTCGGGGAGTTTGTTTGTTTGTTACTATATTTTTCGGATTATGAGTCGGAGTATGGTAGAGGCTAGTTTATTGACCTTTGGATTAGCAGGAACCTCTGTCTATATTTCTACGGGTTTAGTTTTAGATGTATACACAGTATCCATTTTCTGGATTTCTTTAATATTTTTAATTGTATGTAGATCCATTTATCAGAATGTAGATCATTCAATATGGCTACGTGCTTTTATCTCAATTATGGCTATTGGTACAACTTCTTACCTAATTATTTTGGTTTTTTTGATGGAGTATTCACTGGTAAGAAAAAATGGTGGGACGGTTTTAAATAGCTTTATTGGTATAAATCTATATAAGCAATTAACACGGATCTTTATTTTAGGTGTTTCATTATTTTGTATTGTTTACTTTCAAGTCATTACGGATACAATTCAAGACCCGGTTGGAGTATTAAAACGTATTTTTTGGACAGTGAATCGTCCTGGAGAGAAGACTGGGATATTTCAAGTTATAACTGTGTTTATACTGTTTTCAATTGTGTCACCTAAAGTTTCTAGTATTATATTACCTGAAGGAGTAACAATGATAGATCTTCGGGTGATTGAGTTTAGTTTTGTCGGTTGGGTTGCAGTAATAATAATAGTATTATCTATATTTTCAAAGTACAAACTAAATAAACATAGGTTCATATTTTTATTTAGTTTCACGTGGCTTATATTTAACTTGTTTTTTCATACTATCTATCAATATAGAGGGAGTTTGTTTCTTTATTGTGGGCATTTTTTTTTAGCTATCTGGATAATGTTGAGTGTTAAAATAAATACAGAAACAATTGATTCTATATTTCAGAGGAATATACATAAATTTTTAGATATATTGTTTGTATATTTTCTTCCATTTATCATATTCATTAATAATATATATTTATATAATAATATAATAATATAATTAATATTAAAGGGTGATTTATTATGGACATAGAAACCTTTACCTTTATTATGATTATTATCAGTATCACCTATATGTGTCGATGGGCCTTAAAATATGATGAGGATGAGGATGAGGATGAGGATGAGGATGAGGATGAGGATAAAAAATAATGCGTGATATATTTTTTACGTTAATTTTGCCCTATTATATTTATGCCTCATTCAAAAAAAACTGGATAGGTCTTGGTTTTTGGTTTTGGACATCGTGTATAAAAGTTAATAGTTTATTATATGGTTTTGCAAATGGTTATCAGCTTAATCGTGGCTTTGCATTGGCGACGATTTTTTCTTATGTGATAAGTGATAAGAAATTAAAGTTTAAAATAGATAGCGTTAGCTTTATGGTTATACTGTACTTTATTTGGACAACCATATCTTTTCTATTATCCGATGGATCTCCAGGACCATTACGAATGCGATGGGAAAACTTATTTAAGATGGTGATTTTTTTTGTTATGACTGCCAAAATTGTCAGAAAAAAAATTCATATTGATTTCCTTCTTTGGGTGGTGATCATTTCTTTTGGTGCGTTAGGTTGTTCTGAGGGATTGAAATACATTATATCGGGTGGTACGCATACTGTTAATGCTATACGCGGTATATCTGGTGACAATAACATTGCTGGTATTATGTTATTAACTACCATACCATTGACAGTTTATATACTTGGACAAACTCAGGTTAGAACACTCTATTTAGGTCTAATGGGGGTGGTTTTTTTATTAGTAACGGGGGTTTTGGCAACAAACTCTAGAGGAGCTTTTGTCGGTTTAATGATTATGTCAGTATACTTTTTTTTAAAGAGTAAAAAAAAATTCACTGTATTGCTGGTGTTTGGCTTTGGTATTACACTCGCATATAACTTATTACCCGATAGCTGGTTTGAACGAATGAATACTATTGAACATGCTGAAGGTGATGGATCTATGATGTCCAGAGTAATCTCCTGGAAAATGTGCATGTTAATTGCAATGGATAACCCTATCTTTGGTGGAGGGTTTAGAGCTGTTGAGAACACTACAATGTGGTATCACTATAAAAATAGTTTTCATTTGTTGGATTTTATTCCGTCCCCTCCACCTGGAAAAAAATATGCGGCACATAGTATGTATTTCCAAGTGCTTGGTGATATGGGGTTTTGTGGACTTTTTATTTATCTTAGCTTGATTGCCAGTGTGTTTTTAAAACTAAGTAGTTTGTTAAATAAGGTTAAAAAATATGTGCTTGATGAATGGATTGCACAGTTATTAAGGATGCTGCAGGTTTCACTGCTTGTTTATTGTATATCTGGATCCTTAGTCAGTGTGGCGCATACCGATGTGCTATTTTTTCTATTTGCTATGGCTCATACACTAGGGCAGAGATTTGTCGAACCTCAAGTAGCACTTGCAGTAAAAACAAAAAATATAAACCTAAGGTAATTACTTATGCAAATCGATATTTGTGTAGTGGCACATAATGAACAAGAGCGAATTATTGAAGCATTGGTCCATATTCAGCAAGCTATGCGCCAGGTACAGGTACAGGTACAGGTACAGGTCGCTATTATCACAAATGGCTGTAGTGATTTTACGGTTGCTCAATGTGAGTATTTTTGTCAAACACACGCTGAATTTACAGTCTATGATCTTGAGTTAGGCGATAAAGCTAACGCTTGGAATTACTTTGTCTATCAAGCGCAGGATCAAGTGGTGCAAAATTTAACTATTTTTGTTGATGGTGATTGTTTTATGTCGGCTAATACCATCGAAGCCATGCAGCAAAGCTATGTTAATAATCCAGAGGTTAATGCAATTGCTGGTTATCCAGCCACAGTTGGTGGAGATAATTTTGAGATAAAAAAACGTATGCTAACCAGCGGTGACTTTGCAGGTGGTCTTTATGCGTTAACACCGCAATTTTTAGCAAAAATTAAAGCAATGGACTTTAGGTTACCAGCAGGTTTAATTGGTGATGATAGTTTGTTGGTTTGGGTGTGTGGGAATAGTTTATCAATAAAAAATAAAAGAAAAGCAGAGAACTTTGCGACGGCGATCAGTGCGCAGTATTATTATGAGCGTTTAGTACCTAGTTCGTATAAAAACATCAAAAAATATTTAAAACGTATCGATCGTTATAGCTTAAGACGCTTACAGCAAATATGTATTCGCAGTTATGTAGATCAAAATGACTTTGCGACCTTGCCACATACTATGCAAGATATTTATCAATACCAAGATGATCTAAGTGCTAAAAGTATTCGCTGGAATACAATGAATATTTATTATGATATTAAAAACTTGGTATATATTAAGCGGCAAAAGGTGGTGTAGAGAAAGCATAGGATAACCTGATACGTATAAACTTGCTTTTAACCCTCTCCAGAAAGAGGGTCGGGCGTGTTAATTAAATGGATAGGTATTACTTGTTTTTATATGAAATAAGATTGACATAACGTGCACTACCAGCACTTGCAGAGTATTTGGCTAATACTTCTTGGTGTGCTTGGTGAGTCAGCATTTTTAGTTTATTAGAGCTAAGTAATGTAAATTTGTTAAGTTGCTTGGCTAAATCGTCTATATCCGTATTTTTGTACATCCAGCCAGTAAAAGCTTGTTTAATAATATCTGCAGGCCCTCCACTATCAGGTACAAGAACCGGTATTCCAGACAACATTGCTTCAAGAATAACTAGACCAAAGGGTTCGTCAGGGCATAGGTGTAGAAACAAATCATATTTTTGCATCTCAGGAATAATATCAGAACAATAGCCAGCGTAATGGATATTTAGTTTTTTAAGGTCGGCTGCCTTTTGTAAATCAGTGATATTGGCGCCAGTACCATAGATGGTAAAACTAAATTGATTGAGTTCGGGGTACTTGCAAAGTAAAGAGACTAATAAATCAACGCGTTTAATAGGATCTAAGCGAGAAACTAAAACTATACGTTTAGGTGGCCATTGTGGAGATGGGAGGCGCGACAGATTGTCGTGAGTTAAAATAAAATTTTCAAGCACCTTAATTTTATTAGTGGCAATACCATAAGAGAGTAATTTCTGTTTTACAAAATTAGACACAGCAATAAAGCGGATATTAAAAAAACACAAGACGCGTTTTTTTTGATAGCTATTAATTTCATCCGCACCGCCGTGTACAATATGTAGATGATTTATCTTTTTCAATAAAACCCAGCTTAGTAGACTAAAAATAAGCGAATGACTGACGCTGCTGGAAATAACACTAATAGATTTATGTTGAAAAAACAACTTAAATGCAGTGTTGATAAATTGCAGTTTAGAGTTAAAATTTAGGGTAGGGATACCATGTTCGACCGCTAACTTTTCTGCAGCACCAGAAGGACATATTAAAACTTTGTTAAAATCGTTTGGTAAACTAATTAGGGTTGCTAAAGCCATGCGTTCAGTACCATATAATCCACCGCAATATAAAGAATAAATAAGCAGAGGTTTTGATGGATTATTCATGTAATAACTAGGTTGTAAAAGAATGCGAAAAGAATGGGTATGCTATCATAATAATGTTACTTATGGTTAAGTATGGAGCATTATGTAATGAGTGGTTCTGTTAATGAAAGTGATTAAAGCATAAGCTTTTTTTTCAGTAGCTATAAGCTTCTGCACAACCCTAAAACCTTTTCCATAGAGAGAGGCTTACGGCAAAAGCCGTGTCTAACAAAACAGTAGGGCTTAATAGCCCAAAAGGTAATAACCATTACTTAGTTCAGATCAATAATAGCAGAATCTTGTGAAAAATTAACAACATATGACACAGAATACTTTAAATATAAGCAGTGGTAACTCTACAGGGCTAAGTAATGATGCTTTAATATTAAAGCAGGCTCTAAATCAATGCCTGCCGGATCTCAAAGTGCGTCACTTTTCTGGAGCAAAGAGTAAACTTAGTAATGCCTTATTATTACTTCAACTCGCCTGTGATAAATATATCCTACGCCAAAAACAATATACCTTGCACTTGGAAGAACTTTATACCGAGGTGATGCGTTTTTCTGATACAAATATACTTATTCCAAATCAAGAATGGCTACGCTCAGGCACACAGAACTTAATAAATCCTGATATTGTCTTGTGGTGCAAAACTCATTATGCTTGTCAGCAATTATCCTCATTAAGTCAAAATATTAATTATCTCGGTTTTAGTTCATTTGACCGCATGGATACAAATATTTCTCGTGATGCGCAGAAATACTTACATGTGGCTGGAAAAAGTGCACAAAAAGGTACACTGCCATTGCTCCAGCTCTGGGCAAGTCATCCAGAGTGGCCGTTATTACAAGTCATTAGCCGTAGAGCTGAGCATCAAGTATTTAAGCGAGAAAATATTGTCATCATCAGTGATTTTATAAGTACTCAGCAACTTAGCGAAATCATGAATACCAGTGTCTTTCATCTTTGCCCTTCAGAATCTGAAGGGTTTGGGCATAATATTGTTGAGGCGCTCTCTGTAGGTGCTATAGTGCTCACCACAAATGCAGCGCCGATGAATGAATTGGTGCTGCCTGAATTTGGATTCTTAGTACAATGGCAAAGCAAAACTAAGCAATACTTTTCTGAAATGCACGTAATCGACAATGAACATTTAGAACAGACCATAATAAAAATGCTACAGATTAGTGAACACCACAGACAATTGATGCAAAATAAAAGCAGAGAGCATTATCTATACATGGCACACAATTTTAATAATAATATAAATACTCAAATTAAAGAACTTTTTGCCTTATGAATAGTAAAAAGCTAGAAACTGTTGGGATTGTGGTACTTAACTATAATAACGCACAAGACACCATGGAATGTGTGGATTCAATTTTAGATCAAGACAGTGATTTGTTTGAGCTATGCATTGTGGATAATCACTCGACAGATGACTCCTACACACAACTACTACAATGGCAGGAAAATAATTTTAGCTATAATAAGCCCAAGCAATCCCCCATTTTTCGTAGTAATATAGAAGCTAAGGTATCCAGTACAACCCGTCAAAAACATCATAAAAAAGTACATATTATACAGTCAGATAGCAATTCAGGTTATGCTGCTGGAAATAATATCGGACTCCAATATTTAGCGGCCTTTGAGAGCATTACTTATTTCTGGATATTAAATAATGATACTGTAATCACGTCGGATGCACTGACTAAACTGAATGATTCGTTTAAAGCCAATCAAGCTACACAATCAGGCAATACCGGAATTTTGGCGCAGAAATTACTCGATTATCAACACCCAAAAAAGATTCAAGCATTAGGCGGTTATCTAACGCGCCCTTTTATGACCTCAAACCATGTGGCAGAAGGACAGAACGATGCTACTAGTGAAATACTAGAGCCTTTTTTAACTCAGGTAGAATATCCCGTGGGAGCAGCCATGTTTTTTAGCCGCCGCTTCTTAGAGCATGCTGAATATATGAATGAAGGATATTTTCTCTATTATGAAGAAATCGACTGGATTAAACGTAGCTTAAATAAAGCGCAAACTTTAGGCTATTGCTTAGATTCAATCGTTTTTCATAAAGAAGGAGCAACAACTAGCAAGTCGGAACAGATCAGTAGGCTGTCTTATGCCTATGCAATAAGAAATCGCGTGCGGTATGCATGGCGCAATGAACAACTCTATTTTCCGCTTACATTGCTATATACCATATTAGTATTAATAAAACACCTGATATCAGGGCGTTATAAGTTGGTAAAACGAGTGGTTTGGCCGAAGATCTGACTTAATGATTAAAATAATGCTACGTAATCAGTTCCTCTCTTAGAAATGGAGTTAGGGACAAAAAATTTTATAATTTTTTAAAACAGCCTATTAACTAGGAATAAAATAAATTTATATGGCCGAAAATTCAGTAACAAGTAAAATTCTTAAAAGCTCATTCTGGCAATATATGGGCAGCTGGCTAGATAAAATTATTGGCTTTGTATCGACGATTATTTTAGCGCGAATATTAGTGCCAGATGATTTTGGTGTAGTTGCAGCCTCGGCAATTATAGTCGGTATGTTTCATGTCATTGCTTCAGTTGGAACGGGGGCCTATTTAATTAGAAAAAAAGATATTAGTGATAGGGATTTAAATATTGGATGGACAATCAATATTTGCATGAAATCAATGTCAGCATTGTGTATTTATGGAATGTCTTGGTGGATTGCGGATTTTATGGTCGATGAAAGATTAGTTCAGGTATTGCAGGTTGCAGCTATTCCTCCATTCCTCGCCGGGTTTGCCAATGTAGGGATGGTACTGCACCGAAGAGATTATAATTTTAAACCTAGCTTTATTGTTGGAATTACAAATCGTATATTGGGCTTTATAGCCAAAATTTCTTTAGCTTATATATTGAATAGTTACTGGGCATTTATGTTGTCAGAAATATTGGCTACGACCGTTTATCTTGTAGCTACGTTTGTAATGCATCCCTATCGACCAAAGTTATGTTTTAGTGGTTGGAAGCAGCAATGGAAATTTTCTCAATGGGTTCTTCTTAAAAGTATTTTTGTTTATATTCGTTTTAAAATAGACAATATTTTACTATCTCGTTTTTTTGCATTAGAAGTGTTGGGCGCATATACAGTAGGTAAGGATGTGGCAACTATTCCAGCAGGACAAATTGTCGGGCCAGTAATGGCACCATTATATGTCAGTTTATCTTCCGTTTATGAAGATAAAGAATTATTTGCAGATAGAGTACATAAATCTATAGCTTTGTTGTTTATTATCCTTTTGCCGATTTCATTTGGAACCTATATAACAGCAGATAGTTTAGTCGCTATTTTATTAGGTAGTCAATGGCATCATGTTACGCCTTTAGTAATGATATTGGCGTTTTCTCTCTTGCCAGGCACATTAAGTCGTTATCTAACTAACGCAATGACTGCTTTAGGTAAGGTTAAAACAATTTTTATACTAGAAGTAGTTTTAGGTATAAGCACAATTATCGCTTTTGTACTATTAGCGGAGAACATGAATATAGAAGAGTTTGCCTTGTTGCGGGTTTCTTTGAATGCCATCAATATCATGATTGTACTTATTGTCTTAGCCTGTTTAAGTAAAGTATCAATTACTCGCGTGCTTGGTTTAATGATTTTTCCTACACTTTTTTCAATAGCTATGGTGGGGGCAATACAACAAATAAATATTTTTATTGTTAATTATCATTACGGAATAAAGTTTTTCCTTCAAGTTTTGTTCGGTGCAGTTTTTTATTTTACAAATATAAGCGCTTATATTTATTTATTAAGAAATAGAATGGATGAATACCAGTTTATTTGGAAGTCATTTTACGTGGGTTTTTTTCAGAAAATAGGATTTACCCAGTAATGAATATTTTGAGGTGAGCGATGATAAATATAATATAAATTAATATTATATTCTTACAATATTTGCCGGTGGATAAATTAATAAAATGGTCACTTCTGGAGTCATTATAATTAACCCACTATTGGGTTAAATAATTTTTTAAACAATAAAATTAATGGTTGTATATATGGAAAAAAAAATAGTTCACTTTTTATCCGCGGCAGATAGGATTAATTACGGCGATTTATTATTTCCCATTCTATTCAAAAAAGTAGTAAAAAAGTATGGGCTCAATATCGATTTTAAAAACTATGGAATAGTTAAAAGTAACTTGAAATATTTTGGAGCATTAGAAACAAATTCATATAGATGTTTTATAAGAAATGTAAGAAAGGAAGGAGGAAATATAATTATTGGTGGTGGCGATGTTTTATTTCCAAGCTGGAGTACTTTATATGCATTTATTAATCCAGTGTATTCTTTTTTTATAACTTCATATAAAATTCGGTCATTAGAAAAAACTATGAATATTGCAAAGAAAATTTTATCCAATGGTTCTGTTATGCTACCTTTCTCACCTTCTATTAATGAGTTAAATTCAAGAAAGAAAGTGGCAATATTTTATAATGCAGTTGGTGGTTTTTATTCTATTAAAAATAAAATAAAAAAAAATATTTTAACTTCCAATTATATTTCTGTAAGAAATAATGTAACTAAGGATAACTTAATGAAAGAGGGAATAGATTCCTTCCTTTCCCCTGATTCAGCATTAATTATGTCTGATTTTTATTCAAATGAAATGTTGAAAAATAAAATAACATTCGATTTTAATTTGATAAAAGAAGATTATATGGTTTTGCAATTAGGCGCCAACAAGTCTCCTAGTAATGTAGTGGCCTTTATAAAAGAATTAGAGGCACAAGCGGAAATCTTAAATTGTAGAGTAATACTGTGCCCAATAGGCCAAGCTCCAAATCACATGGATCAAGTTATTTTAAAGAAAGTGGAGGATATATCCCGTGATTTTAAATTAATAATACCTAATAATATTTATGATGTTATGTTTTTAATTTCAAATTCAAAGTTGTATATTGGAACTAGCTTACATGGAATGATAACATCTCAAAGTTTTGGAATTCCGTTTGTTCCTCTTAATGAAAAGATTTCAAAGATGGACTCGTACTGTAAAACATGGTTTGATGAAGAACTATCAATAAGATGTTTAGAATTTACCAAAATATCTAATTTATCAGGTAAAGTTAAGTCGTGGAATTTTAAGAAATTACATGATTTAACTACATTACAGAAAAAGCTGATTTACCTTAATTACGATGAAATTTTTAAAAAACTAATATAATGGATAATGTAAATAAAACTATTTTATGCATAGTTGTAACATTTAATGGTGAGGACTGGGTGGATTATTGCTTCTCTAGTTTAATGCGTAGTAATTATCCAATAGATATATTTTGTGTCGATAATAATTCGAGCGATAAAACTGTTGAATTAATAAGAAGAAAATATAAAGAGGTCAATTTATTTGAAAGTAAAACTAATCTAGGTTTTGGAAAGGCTAATAATATTGGACTTAAAAAATGTATTGATGATAGTTATGACTATGCATTTTTATTAAATCAAGATGCATGTATTGATGAAGGAACTATTAAAAAATTAATAGATATGCAAATTATACATAGTGAATATGGGATATTATCTCCAATACATCGCTCTATGAAAAATAACAGCTTAGATTTTAATTTTTCACATTATCTTAACAGTTACAATACAAAATCTATTGTTGAAGATTTTATATTGGGTAACGAAATTAAAGATATATATCAAACAAATTTTGTTAATGCGGCTATTTGGCTAATATCAAAAAAATGCGTCACAACCCTTAAAGGTTTTGATCCAGACTTTCCGCATTATGGTGAGGATAAAGAATATATTTTTAGAGCGATAAAAAATAACTTTAAAGTTGGTATAGTCCCTAATGCTTTGGGTAATCATGCTCGTTATAAAGTAAAAAAAATAAAAGTAAATGAAGATTTTAGTAATATTATAAATAGAGAATATGTTAAATTATTATTTGAATATAAAAAGAATCCTTCATCAATGTTAAGTAAGAAATTTTATTTCTTCAGAAGAATGATAATTAGCTTATTTGATAGTTTGTTAATGGTGGATTTAAAAATGTTTAGGGTTAATTTTTCTGTATATAGAAAGATAATTTGTAACTTACATTTATAATTTTAGTTGCATTTAAACTTATAACTACTATTATTCGGTGAACTCAATGTTATAATATCCTGCTAAAATTTATTTATGGAAATTTGTCGCAGTAGACAATCAAAATATCTTTACTATCTTAGCGGATATTCGACGGGGAAATTCTGTACTTAACTTTGGATTACCCTCATTTCCTTACACGCAACTGAAGTGTTATTAATGAACCTGACTTAGAATCTGTGTGGAAGGAGAAATGTGGGCAACATCAATTTTTAAGAGTTTATTAATCCTTATTACCCCTAATTCCGATTAATAAACCTTTTAAAAAGTTAATTTCCCACTGGGTTTTAAATGACAATTCTTTTTTAAAAAATAATTTTGCTTTACATAAATTAACATACTGATCAAATATTTTTCTATACAAATATCTTGGTGCCCCAAACAAGAATACATTCTTGTTTTTTTCTTCAATGATGTTTAGTTTTTTTGCTTCACCTCTACCAAAGCGTGTGGCTCTAGATAGTACCCATTGAACGCTCATTTGTGATTCTTTGATGATATGCCTTACTATACAGGAGGGCTCAAACCAGCACTTATAGCCTTCTCTTTCTAACATTAGTGTGAATGAGGTTTCACTTCCCATGGCATAATTATTTGTTCCATCAGGGCCAATAGTAGCGTTAAATATATATCCTTTGTTGAATATTTCACGGCGAATGGCCATATTGGGTCCCCAAATAAAACCTGCTCCAATTTCACCTGCTATATTTGATTCTGCTGTAATCGCATAGACAATGCCCATTTGTATCCACTCATTATTCCACTGACTTGGGGGGCTACTCCAGTGAGGTTGAATTTTTCCACCAAAAATTGCGTAATCTTGCTCTCTATCTACAATAGCTCGAATTTTTTCTAGCCAATCTGGGGCGGGAATAACATCATCATCAGTAAATACGACTATATCGCCTTGAATATGCTTAATAGCTAGATTTAGGGCGTGGTTTTTCCCTTTTTTAGCCTCAAAAAGTATTTGTAAGGGTAATTGAGGAAGGTACTGTTGCAATAAAGTTTCTGTGTTATCTGAGCTGTTGTTGTTTACTGCAATTAGCTCCCATCCACCTTTAGGGGGATTAAGGTTTAAGAGTGCATCCAGCATTAAGGAGAGGGTCTTTTCGCCATTGTATGTTGCAAAAATTACGCTGATCATTTTAGTTTTTAAGGTAGTGGGGATATTTTGTACTGTTTAGTTTATGAGTTAAATTTCATGTTATTTGAAATGTTTTCTACGACCAAGAAAATGCTGAAATGTTACAGTAGATTGGGCTATCAAAAATTCCATAGAAGAAAGTTTGTTGCTGCGTTTAGCTTTAAATTTAGACGGTGAGAAAAGTATATTTCTCATGTTATCGATTAAAAATCTTAAGTGACTCTGTTTAGCTATTTGATGAAATTCAGGGTGTAGCTTTTGTAGAGTTGCTAGTCCTTTGTTTACCCGATCTATTTTTTTTATCAATTCAGTCCTATTTCTTGGTGCATGCAGCACTAACATATCTTGTGCAAAAAATTGTGCTAATTCATTGTTATGAATTTTTTTACCGAAATGGCAATCTCCTCCTGATTGCAATCTGCCATCAAACCCATCTACTTTTTTGAATGCACTTTTTCTTACGCTCACATTTGCTGTAGGGCCAAAATGACTATTACTTAAATATTCTTGTACTGGAAATCCTGTGATGCTCTCATATTTTTCGAATAACGTATTTGCCCACTCCCAGGGTATTTCGATAGCACCGGCTATATAATCATAGTTTTGTATATGTGTTTTTAATGCTGAGTACCACCCTTTTTGGACATACACACCAGCATCTAAAAATGAAAAGACATTACCCGTTGCTTTTTCCGAACCAATATTCCTTGCATTATATGAACCCTTGTTTGGTTTTATACAAATATATGAAATTTTTACTTTTGGATAGAGTTGAATTAATTCTGTGGCCATATTTATATCTAAATTATGGCCACCGTCAATGCAGATTATTATTTCAAAATCTTTTAGTTCAGGGTTATTGTTTAATAAAGTAGTAACAGTAGACTTTAACCCCATGAAATCATTATACACTGGAATTATTATGGATAAGTTCATATGATGTTATTTTATTAAGGTGGTTTTAGTTTTTTTCTTATGTATTTAAAAGTTTTATTAAATACAAAATCCTAATTTTTTATTAGTCTATTTTTTAAATAGACCAATCAGAAAATTCTAGTCCTGAAAAAGTTCGCAAATTTTTTATATCAGGTGCAAGCACATTAGAAAGTATTTCTTTTTCTTTATAAGTAAGTATTGGTTTTTTAATTTCTTTTCTAAGGGGGTTTGCTAATTGTTTTATTTTTTTTTGTAAGTATGGGTTGTTTATTCTTTTACAAAGTTCTTGCTCTATAATAGACTTTCGCTCCTTTACTTTTGATTCATGAAAGAGCTCTCCAATGATATTAGGATCATACTCAGGTGTTATGGACAAAAAATTAAAAATATTATTAAGGGTTTTTGATGGATCTTTTCGTAACTGCTCTGACTCGATTATAAGTAAATTATTTTCTGGATAATACTCTAAAAAAGCCTGTATTTGAAAAAAGTATTTACTTGTTTGAATATAGCTATTGTTCGTGTCTTTTAAAATGTCTGATAAAGTTTGAGACTCTCTACCGTTAGCATAGTTATGGATGTATTGGGAAATAATTCTCTCTATTGGGTCACGAACTATATAAATTAGTTTTATTTTAGGTAATATTGAGAACATCCTTTCAGGAACCCCGGGGAATATATGGCATTTTGAATAATTAGGCGACGCCTCAAAAGCATATTGACCTCCATCACTGAATTGTTGATTATACCAGTCGAGTCCTTTTTTGAATCCATTTTGTGTAAAGTAGTTGGTCTCTTTCATTGAAGAACTCACTATATTAGGGTGAGTAGCTATATATTCATATAAGCTAGATGTCCCACCCTTCATAGCACCAATTATAATAAAATTTGGTAACATTTTTTTCTCCATTAGTTAATATTAATCATGCTCTGTATGTATAAATTGCAGCTGTGCCTTAATTTATGATAGAAGGTGGAAAATATTTGAAAAATATACTGTAATCCTGTTTTTAACTCTTTGTAGTGTTTGCAAATTATAAACTCTACTTTTAGAGCTATCTATTATCCAGTTTTTTGGCTCTAGTGCATCGATAAGTGTTTTATCCGAAAATTCAACTAGTTTGTAATGGGGAACCCTTCTATAAAGTCGAAAGATTTTATGGTTTACCATCTCTTTAATAAATAACTCTAGATTTATACTACTTTCATAGTGTAATAATGCTTGATGTAATTTATTTATATTGGCATAGTTTGTGGTTTTTTTTACTAAAATATCTTCAAGGGTATAGTCAATTTTGTAGAGTTTTGGGTATTGCTGGTTTGATGCGTTTGCAATGCGTCTATAGATAGCAGCCATCTTAAATTTATGAGGTAATTGTTTAATATCCTCTAAATTAGTTGTTAATTTATCGTTGTTAGTTGCTTGATAATCTCCGTAATTACTCATACTACACTTTAAATATAAATCATTGAAAGATCGGTAGACATAATGAATTAATTTATATTTTGATTCATATTGGGTCGTAGGCTGATTCAGTTTGCAATCATGGTCATCCATTGACTCACAAAGGCTTTTTTTAATAATATATTTACATTGACGATCTACAAAACCTGCGATTTTATCTGTATTGTCTATTACGCTGTAAGGGCATATGACCCAGTTTAAACGTACATAGTCATGCTCTAACAGTGGAGAAATATCAGGAATATCTAGGTATTCGTCTATATCTACACTAATGATATGTGTTGTTGTTATATAGGGGATAGGAACATTTTGCGCGCCTCGTAGTGGCGTATTACTTTCATAGTCGATATACAGTTTTACATTACTAAAGCTTTTGCACTCTGCTTCTAGATAGCTGTATGGGTTGCCTTTTGGAATTACGATATGAAACTCTACACAGCCTATAGCGGTATAGTGTTCGATAAATGATTTTATGTACGGAGCTTCCGCGTCATAAGCCCTGCAAATTACTGAAACACTGTTCATTGATGTTTTCATTTGGCATCTACGTAATATTGATCAAATGCATGTTTGGGTAGGGATTTCCTGAAAACCTTAGAGATTAACATATCTGAATTATATAAATCTTTTATATCTATATCTTTTAATTCATTATTAAATGGCCCGTTGTATAGCATAAATATTTTTTGCTCAGGACTAATTACATCTTCTATGTCTATATTTGTATCTATAAATACTGATCTTGCGTCTTCAAATGTAACGGGCTGAGTTTCTTTTTCATCAAGGCAGAATGTTTCTTTTTCATGATTATCAAATACTTCAGTTAGTAAGCTTCCTCCTAGTTGGTTGTAATGAACTTCACTGTTATTTACTATGATGCTTTTTTGTTTGCTTGAATACTCATTGATTATTGTGGTGTTTGCATTTGCACCATAAAAATTGACACTGACATGGTTTTTTCCATGAGATGATCGCTTCATGCCAAAAAAGTTAAATGATTTTAAATATTCAAAGTATTTATCTAGGTCTCTAAGAATAATGGCATCTGCATCAATATAGATTCCTCCGTATCTCTGTAATAATTGCGCTCTGATAACGTCACATTTTACAGCTATATTTTTTCTAGGCGATTGAAACTTTCTTAAAAACCGGTCTGCTCGGCCTTGTATGTCCACTTGAATATTTTGAGTTGTTTTTGTAATTCCAGGAAGGTATTTTTCTACATTATCTGGGGTTACTATAACCAGTGTACAATTCTGTAAATTATATAACATAGTCCAGCGACTTAGCGTGATATAGACTGGTTCTGGCTTGTTTTTTCTATTTTCCCAATATATCCATACCGTATTTTTCATGTGTTTGTACCTAATTGGAGATGTGCGGAAATTTTATAGATGTATACATAAGCATTATGCTTATAAATACTATCTGTCCTAGCCATTTTATAGTTGGTAGGGCGACTAGGGCTTGAAGTGAATAATAAAACGATTTTTTATATTGTTTCTGTCCATACAGTTCCATCGTAATTTTTTTAAGTATGTAACCTTTGTTAATTTTACAAAATTTTACCAATTCAATTTTATCTGAAAAAAGAATGCCTTTATCTGCTGTTCTTTGCTGAAATAACAATTTTTCAAGTTTGTTGGTAAGCGTGGAAGCATTAGCGCTTTTTGTTTTGTCTGGGATGTTATGTAGTGCAACTAAGCTTTGATCATATAAAATCTTACTTGCTTTATCTAAAGTACGAATATAAATATCTCTGTCGGGTTCGTAACGCAGATTTTCATCCATACCTCCTATATTTATATATAATTTTTTACAAATTGCCCAGCAGTTCATGTGAGGGAAGCCTGAGGCTAATAGTAGTTCTTGAATACTTACTGGAAAAACAGTTTGTGTTAATCTTAAGTCATCTTGTGGTAGTTTTTCCGGAAGATTTTCTACCCAGACATTTTTGATGTGCTCGCCATCATGAGTAATTGCTTTTTGATTGGCAAAATAAAAATCTGCATTGTACTTGTCTATTGAGTCAGCTGCTCGCTGCAAAAAGTTGTCATCTAGCCACCAATCATCGTCATCTAAAAAACATATGAACTTACCTTGGGCGGCATCTACACCTTGGTTTCTTGCAAAACAATGTCCATGTCCCCTCGATCGTTCAATAAGGTTAATAAATTTTACCTTTTCTGGGCAGTTGATCGCTATTTCTGCATAGTTTTCTTTGTGTTCGATACTCGTTCCATCATTAACGATAATAACTTCAAATGAATGATTTGTTTGCGATAGTACTGAGTCCAAGGCTTTTTTAAATTCTTTAGGTCTATTCCTTGTTGGAATAATGACTGAAAAAAATATATCTTGAGTTTTCATTAATAATCTCTATGGCAAGTAATGTTGTGAATTTTCAATTATTTTTTTCCTTACCTTAAGGTAAAGGTTATTCAATTCAGTCATTATTGTATCTTCCTCTATTTCTATAATTGAGTGGTTTTTCTTGTCTTGTTGAATCAACTTACCTTGTTTTAATGTCTGCGAACTATCCCCAGATTTAGCTACACCTGTCATTTCTTGAATTTTATATTCACGAGAGAGGGGGTGTGTTAAATTGAGGTTATGCTCTAGAAATAAAAATACTTCTGATGTATTATTTTTAATGCTATTAGCATCTAGATAGATGAAGTTTTTTTTTAAAAGTTCTGAATATTGCTCTAGCTGAATTATACGATGTTTATAGTAATCTATGGCACCATTTTTAGTCGTACATTCATGCGTTGGGTTTGATTTTTTAAAGAGGTTTATAATGCTTGGAATTGTTTCATTAGGTTCTCGAAGTGATATAATTATTTTAGAATTTTTGTTTAATAGATTACAATTTATGTAGTGCTCATTGTGGAGTACTTTATCAAAGATATATTTTGAACTGGTTTTAAATTTATGGTGTTCAAGATATTTCAGTTTTTGCCTCACCAAGCTTTTCCAGCTGTAATATCCTATATGCATTTCATAATAACCGTTGATTTCTGGATTACTGCCGAGAATATGCCCAAATAAACTTGTGTTAGCTCGCATATGGCTTAGGAGAATAATGGGTTCTAATTTCTTTAATGCAAATAATTTGTTTATAAAATTCATTTTATTCCTTATATTTAGGCTTCGGTTTACACATACCTTAAGGTAATTTAATAATTATCGTAGATGATGTCTTTTGTAGTGAACTAGGTTGCGTGCATTTTTGGATCAAGATTGCAACTACATTTCTTTTAATGTATTTAAGCCCATCAATGTTAATTACTAATTTAAATGAATAAAATATAATCTGTATTTTAAGGTATTAGGTTGTGTTTATTAGTGGTTTTAATCTTTAGTAATTGCTATTTTAGCACTTCGGTCGACCATATCGTTGTTATTTGTTTGGGCATAGATGTCTTTTTATTCTAGTGTCAAGCTATGCTTCAAATGTAATTTTATCATCTAAAAAGTAGTGTTTTGAGCCCGAGTCATCTTTTCTTCTGATGACCTCAATATCTACAAAGTCTTGTTCAATAAGTTTTTATTCATGTATGGTAGGGTGATTTAAGGCAACAAAAACGTTTAGTTATAGGGGCTTTTAACTAGTTTTTTAGAAATAGTAGGTACCTTTATCATATAAAGGAAATTTATAAACAGACTAACAAACTATCTGCTTTTTTAATAACAGTAAGCTTGGGTGTCGAGTGAGTACATAGAACACTTTGTTTGGTTGTATTATTGTTATATTGGGGTGTTAAATTATATAAAGATTCAAATATATATTTGAATGCACCGTTACTATAACTCGTCTTTCCTACAGAGAGAAACCTTTCTGCAACAGCTGTTTTTGGTGCTAAGGCACCGTAGAAAGTAACTTTTGTTTGTTCAATTGTAATTTTATTGGTAACGTGGAGCTTAATTTGTTGATAAATATTATTCGTTAGGCTTATATCAAAATCATATGATTTTTTCTGGTTATTCCATATTAAATTAGCTGTGTAAATACCTATTAAACAAAATAATAATGCCATTGTTGAGAATGAAAAAATGTATTTTTTATTAATTGTTAAATACTTTTGGTCAAAATAATATTTTATGATTAATATAATACTAAGAGAAAGATTTAGGTTATTTAAATACATAATCCTACCTGGTGCATTTATTTCAAGAGTGGCTAGAATTACTTGGAATAAGTAAATTGGTAGGTTTATTATGATTAAGGGAATAATAAGGGTGCTGAATGCTTTAAATTGATTGTTGGTTATTGATTTTATAGTTATGAAAATAAGCAATAATAATACAATAAAAAATATACCTGCCATATAGTAACTATATGCATCATGTACAATTGGGTGTAAGGCTAATGTATGAGTAATAAACTGTGATGGCAAGTCAATAATGGAATCAAAAGTATGCTGAATATTGAATACATCAAACTTCAATCTTTGCGAAGTTACTTTAATAATACTACTAGTGTAATACTTACTTGTAATGAAATATAAAAAAACACCAGAAATAGTGATAAAAATAACTTTCAGAAATTGGTGAAATATTTCCCTTATGTTTGTTTCTTTATTGAAAACATTTAAAGAAAATGGAACTAAAATAAAGAAAATTATAGTCTGGTATATGCCAATGGATAGAAAAACTAAGAGAATTGCACTCACCGTTGAGGAAAGTGTCTGTTTGTTTCTTACGCTTAAAATACCTGCCATCAGAGAAAAAACAAGAGCAATGGGATAAAGTGCTATTGTTATATCAAAATTTAAAATGTCTACCTGATATGGGTGAAGAACTAATGCTGAAAACAAAAAATAGTATAAAGGTGGCTTGTTAAATTTTGTTTTTAGTGTGTGCAGCACTAATATGGGGGTAATTGCATATAAAGACCCAGCTACAAAAAACTGATATAAATTATTAGGCCTGAATTTATATAGGTGTTTATAAATAATATCTGAAAGCCAACGACCTTCACTACCAATCCAAACATGGCCAGCTCTATTAGCCCAATCATCTGGGTTAAACCAGTTGACAATAACTCCTTTGCCATGCGCAAGATAAAAAACTAAGAAACTAAATATAAGGTAGTAGCTCAGTTGTTTGTAATTGCCGAATGTATTTGATATTAAGGTACTTTTAGTGCGTTGATTAATATCAGGTGATTCAGTAAATACCCAGTATTTTAAAATTATAAATGTAAGTAATGGTGTTATAAAAACAATTCCAACTGCTGAAAATTCTACAGGGATGTAAAGAATTTTTTCAGCCATATAAACCCACATAGCATTTAAAGATAAAGAAACGACGTTTGATGTAATAAATTTAATTTTTACTGCTAATTCATTTTCAATTTGAACATGTGAAAAAGTTAATTTTTTTTGCCCAGTATATGAAACAGAAAAAGCGACTAAGAACCCTGCTATATTACAAAATTGTGCTGAAACAATATTCAGTTCTAATATAAATAAATTATTGCATGTGTTAGAGTCGCTAAACCACCAACACCCACAAATTTAATAAATGTAATCTTGCTAATTAAAAAATTAGTCATTGAATTAATCACTTCTCAAAGCCAATAGTTTCTCTAACAATATAAATGGGGCGCTGCTTTACTTCTATAAAAATTCTAGCTAAGTATTCACCTATAACACCAAGACTTATTATGATTAACCCTGACATGATAAGTAGTACAACCATTAATGAAGCGTACCCTAGAGTATCGATTCCATGAATATGAATAAGTGTCTTATAAATTAAATACCCCTCATACGAAAAAGCACTGACTGCAGTTAAGCTGCCAATATATGACCATACTTTTAAAGGGAAAGACGTGAATGAAATGAAGCCTTCCAAAACTAATTTATATAAATTGAAATAGTTCCATTTTGTGGTGCTAGCGACACGCTCGGGACGAGTGTATTCTACGATAGTTTCTCTAAACCCAAGAGAAGCAAATAACCCTTTCATAAACCTTGATCTTTCAGGGTATTGTTTTAACGCTGTAATAACCTTTCTATCTATCAACCTAAAATCACCAATATTCTCTGGAATAGGTATATCAGACATTTTTCCTATACATTTATAGAAAATAGAAGAGGTCAAACGTTTAATAAAGGAATCAGAGCGTCTGTCAACTCTTTTAGCTAATACGACTTCAAAGCCCTCTTTCCATTTTTTATACATTTCTGTTATTAGTTCAGGAGAGTCTTGTAAGTCACAATCAATAGGAATGGCTGCTTGGCCTGTTGCATAATCTATTCCTGCATTCAAAGCCACTTCTTTACCAAAATTTCTGGATAAATCTATAACTTTGATTTTGTTATTATGTTCAGCAATTTTTTTTAATAGGGCTAATGTATTATCAGAACTACCATCATTAATACAAACAATCTCATAGCTAATGTTGGCATGCGATAAGTGTTTATCAACTTCATTGAAAAACAACTCAATAACCTCTTCCTCATTGTACATAGGGGCTATGAGTGATATTTCTACATTTGTATCCATAGTATTTCTATGCCGTAAGTGATGGTGGGATTATGGAGCTAGGCTGTTAATTTTATATATATCATTCAAATTACCTAATTCACCTTTTAGATCTTGACTAAAGAAGGTTAAATAATCTTCAATGCTTTGAAGAAAAAGCTTAAGCTGATGTTGGTTATCTACATAAGGAGATCCACCAGGCATTAGGGTTGAGCTATGGTAAGTTAAACAGAACACCTTATGATTTCTGTTAATCATATTCTTTGTTAGCCGTATTAATTCTTTAGTTGAATGACCTTCTGGTGATAATCTAATACGTTCAAACAAGCCTAGCTTTGAAAGTATAGCGGGTATTTTAAGTTTCACTAGTTGCTCTTTTTGGGTGGTTTTGTAAAAAGGGCTACCAAATTGTGACAGTGGGCCGACATAGTCAACGCTAAGTGGTATTTCGAGTAGTTCGTCGTCTAGCCAATAGGGAGTTGAACTTTTTAGTTGTGTAAAGTCTGGTCCTTGGTGCATGCTAAAGTCTGTATGAGGAACGGTGCTGCAATCAATGGTATAGCCTAATTTATTAAGAATTTTATGTGTGTGTTTACCTACACCGTATCTTCCTGCTTTATAAATTGTTGGCTGAAAATTAAAGTTGTTTTCGATGCTGAGAGTTAATGCTTCTAGTTTTTCGTATTCTTGTTGGTATGTTAGGTTTCCGGGGAACGAATTGTAATTATTGACTTGTTCGTTAAAAGGGGGGGTAACCCAGGGATGAAGATGTGCACCAATATCACATTGTTGAGCATCATAAAGTTCTTTTAGAGGTTTAAAGCTTTCAGGTTGACTAGCAACTGGGTAGTCAATTACATAAGTTGGTTTTATGTTAAATTTTTCGAATATTGTTTGTGCTTTTTCTTGGTAGGCTATATTTTTTATATGGGTATTATTTCTATCAAAAGGCTGGTTCCAGTTAAACTCTTCCTCTGTATCTATGACGATTATGAGAGTGGGTTTTGTTAAGGCGTTTGTATTTAAAAAGTTGTTAGTTGTATTCAGCATATTAATCTATTCCTTTACTGATGTGGTTTATACAGCGTTGGATTTGCTTGAAACATTGCTGATAGTCTTCAGCAGACTTACCATAAGGGTCACTGATTTCTAACGGGGCTTCTTGTTCTGTAGTTAAACTACCCAATAAATATGCTTTGTAGCTATGTTCTGGATAAAGCTCTTTTAGTTTTAATAAGTGCTCTATTTCCATGGCAAAAACTATGTCTGCTTTGTCGAGCATATCTAAGTTGATAGTTTTGGAAGAACAGTTTTGCATTGAAACGTTTTGTTGTTGTGCTGTTTTTACCATGTTAGGATCGGCTGGGCGGCCTGATTTTAAGTGAAACCCTGCTGATTGAATGTGGAATTCTTTTTTGTTTGTCTGGGTGTATATACATTCAGCCGCTGCACTTCGATTAATATTGCCATAGCAAAGGAATAAAATATTATTAGCTTTTTTTAATAATGGTTGAATGCTGTTTAAATGTTTGAGCTTTAAGTGCTTTTTAAAAAGGTATTTTTTAGTAAAAAAGTCTCGAGTAAATGTTATTAACCAGTTTAATGTACGATTTAGCTCAATAAAACCTGGCTTTAAATCTTGGTAATGAAAAGCATCAAAGTGATGTTTGTAGTGGAAAATAGAAATAAAGTCTTTGAGTAATTGACTGTATTTTGGCCACTTGATTAGTGGGTTGGTATCTCTACGGAATATCACCTGAATGTACCAATACAGGTCATCTTTAATTTTTCGGGAAGTGTGCCCCATTTCAGAGTTAAAGTATGTAGGGTGCTGCTTGTTAACGAGAAGCTGATACAGAAACCATGGGAAGTCTGACCCAGATGAAACGGCTAGGGGAAGAGAACCCCAGAAACGGCCATTGATTTCCATTAAACAACTTTCGTTTGTGTCGGGGTTGTGTTTAAATTCAACCATAGCAACACCATGCCAATTAAGTGCTTGAATGAGTTTTTGGGAGTATTCGAGTAACTGTGGATTGATAGCAACGCCTTTTCGTAGGCAACTCCCCCCGCCCGTGAGAGGAAGTTCGTGTATGCGGTTGTGTTGAAAGGCGTGAATAACCTGCCCGTGTTCAGCAATCAATTCTATTCCAGTACCTATACCCGTGAAGTATTCCTGTAAAATTATTTCGCTGGTCTTAAGAGCAGATGTTACTTTTTTTTGAAGTTGTTCTGAGTCAAAGGCATAATCAACATTTAACTTTGCTCGTACATCATCAGATGGGTCGATAATTGAGCGTATAGGCTTTAGAACAATAGGGTAGTCTAGCTGATCAATGCAGTTCTCAAGCGATTGTTGAGAGTTTATATTGTAGCTTTTGGGAGTTGGTACGCCTACTTGCATTGCCAGTTCAAAAGTTTGACTTTTATCGGTTACTTTTTCAAGAGACAATGAATCGGAGACTGCTAAAATAGTATGTTGTTCTATTTGAGAGCGAACCCTTGATAGAGGTAATGTACAGAGTTCGGTTACTGGAATCAGTAAATCATATTTTTTTTGACTTATATGATTGGTAATAGCTTGGATAAAACCATCAATATCACTCAGTGGGTCTGGGTAAGTGAAAAAATGTTGTGTATATTTTGAATGCTTGCAGATTGCATTTTTATTAGCTGATGCAACAGTAATTGATAAGCCTTTTCTACCTAAAGATCGTACGATTGATAATGTTGAAAATTCATCACCATCAAGAATAAGTATATGGTTGTTAAATTTAGGCTGTGATGGCATTTGTTGAATCTGAATGGCTATATAATAGTTTAGATTATATTGGGTATGAAAGGCATGTGCAAAAGAATATTCTTATTTTTGAGGATAAAACTAAAATGGCTAATGAACCAAGCACAGGTTACCTATTGTAGGCTGGACTGAAGTCCGCTCTACAGCATTGTATATTCTCATCTTGTTTAACCTGAGTTTGTGTCATAGTCATGAAAAGTAATAAGATGAGTTGAGGTAATGCTTTTGGTGTTGTCAAGTAAGTGATGCTGGATAAATTCAATTAACGTTTGATATATGTGTTTTTTAGGTGAAGAGATGAGAGCAAAGTTGTTTTTGTGGGGCTGTGTGTATTTTATTTTTGTAGTGTATGGCAGTTTAGTGCCACTGGAAATAAAAGTTATTACATTAGATGAAGCTATCTCCCGTTATTTTTTGATACCATACTTGGACTTAAACTCGTTTGCACGTGCTGATTGGGTTGCAAATATACTTCTGTATATTCCTTTGGCATTTATGCTATCAGGTAGTGTATGTTCTAGTCGAAATAAATTTTTGGATTTTATAGCTATTGTTTTTGTTTTAATCTTTTGTATTAGCGTTGCGCATGCAGTTGAGTTTACCCAACTATTTTTCCCAAAAAGAACGGTTTCCCAAAATGACTTAATAGCAGAAACCATAGGGTCATGCTTGGGGGTAGGTTTTTGGCTGTTGTTTGGTCAAAAATTAACCGCAATGATACACACAGTTAATTTGGGTGGTTTTGAATTTTTGAGACAAAGTTTAATGCTTTATTCTTTTTCTTATTTATTTTTAGCTTTTTTTCCCTTTGATTTTGTCTTAACTATGGATGAATTGACAGATAAAATTAATGGAAATAGTAATGGAATAGAAAAATGCCTAGATAATTTTTTACGATGCTCAGTTTCTTCAGCCGCTGAGGTTGTTACTGTTATACCTATAGGTATTCAAATCGCATTATTTGTTAAGTATGCTCCACATAGAATATTTACTTCAATTATGATTGGGGTGATTTGTGGTTCAATTATAGAAATTGTTCAACTTTTTTTGATTAGTGGCGTTTCTAGTTTTTTATCTGTAGTGTATAAGACAATCGGGCTGTATTTCGGCGTTATAATATACTCTAATGCCAATACTTTTAAAGGGGTTTCAAATTTTAATAAGGCTAAGTTAATTGTTTTTTTATTAATACCTTATATTTTAGTTGTAGCTGGTATTAATGGGTGGTTTACACAAGAATGGTTAACATTTGATAAGGGCATTTCCACAATTAATGATATTCAGTTTCTGCCTTTTTCTTATCATTATAATGTAACAGAAATGATGGCTATGGTTAGTTTATTAGCTACCTCTGGGATGTATGGTGTTATTGGGTTAGGTTATGCGATACTTCCAAATAAAGATAATAAGTGGTTAGCTGGATTCTATGCTGCACTATTTTGCTTTATTGTAGAGTCTGGTAAATTATTTATGGTGTATAAACACCCAGATCCTACAAATATAATGATTGCTTTTTTTGCTGCTGTTTTTTGTTTTTGGTATTTGAAGAGTATTGGAAAGTGGTTTGTTGGACATTATTTTCATAAATAGCTAGTATAAAAATGTCAACTAGTTGTATGGTTTTTATGATCTCAGGGGGCGGTAGTGGTCCAATTTAAGATGCATTCAGAAAACAGGTGTCAAGTTAGTTTGCGGTAATGAAACAGATCTATTTCCTATGATTATAGGAGTTACGCATTGACAAAGTTAGTTTCTTGGGAATCAATGGGTTGAGGATTTAAAGAATGGAAGAGTCGCGTTTTTAAATTAGGTTAAGTGATTGTTTTTAGGGGGAGTATTTGTCAATGCGTAACTCCTAGATTAAAGCCAGTTCTGTAATATATTTAGTGTTTCGGTTGAGAGAGTCTATTGTTCTTTGTTTGGCTTTAACAAAGCTATAAAATAAATCAGAAAAAATAATAAGCTAATCATAGGCATATCAAATGGGCTGTCGGTAATGCCAATCACCATAAATCCCGTAAATGAGCTTAGGATGATTGCTGAAAAGCACTTTTTCTTTTTAACTTGATGATAAAGATGATACACCAAGTGCAACAAAATTAAATTTAAAGCTATTAAACCTAACAAGCCTTGATCAAATAAAATTTGTACCCACAGGTTTTCAGTGCGCCAAGGAATGTGACTATCAGAAGTGAAAAACCAGTGATCCATACCTTGAGAGAAATTTCCATTTTGAAGGATGTTGATACCCTCATTGCTTGCCAGACTAATGTTTTTTATATCTACAGTTGTATTGTTTTGATTATTCTCTAATATAAATTTGGTGGGTCTACCTACAAAACTTTCTGTTGCTTTTTTGGTATTGAAGCTGGTTTCAATGTGTTGCCAATCATTGGACTTTTTTTTATTTTTTATTCGTAATGGCTGGCAGTTGAATGAGTGCTGAATTGCTTTCTCACAAATAGATATATGTAGGCCATTATTGTAGGTCTGACTTCGATAATCAAAACTAAGATTGTAGTGTGTATCTGCGGATATATTGATTTTCTGTTCTATATATATGGGTGCGCCCGATCCGATTTCTAAATAGGTATCGGTTTGTGTTTGTTGTAATTGATATGTAGCAGGAGCAGTACCATTAACATTTTTCCATAGATAAGTTCTAGGGAATGAGCCCACTCCCATACCAAATAACGATGTTAAAAAACCGGGTTCCATCATATTTATTGAGGCTAACCAATGGTGAGTACGAATACCTACTTCTTGAGCGCTACGATTAAAGCGATTTTGAATAAATGAACCATTTAAAATAGGCTGTGTGATAAGCGAGACAGTACCTATAAATATAGTTAGCCAGAGTATTTTATTGAAATTAGAAGTTTGGTTTTTTTTGCGACAAATTAAGAGTACCACCACAAGTATTATTGATGTGCAAGCAAAGGCAATATAAGTACCTCTGGTGTAAGTTACTAACAATGTGTATAGGCTAATACTAAAAAGCAAAAGAGCTAATAAGCTGGGAATTATTTTGTTTTTTGATTCAATGACTAAAAAAGCTATAAATGGCATACTTAGTATTAGGAATGCATCAAGGTGAGCGCCACCTGTGTGCATACTATAGAAAGTTGAAGTGATACGGAAATCAGATGAGTAATTAAACAATCCTGTAAAAATATAGCGCTCCCAAAGTGCAAATGATGCTGTTGCGGCTAACCCTAATAATATTCCATAAGTGAAGTTTTTTTTGATGTTTTGTTGCTGTTGAAAACTATGGGCAATAAGAGGTAATAACAATAATGCCCAGGTAAATCCTTTTGCTACTCTGAAGCTGTTATATTGGCTGTAATAATTGGAAAATGCGTTGGCATCAATGGGCTGGAAAGGAAATAGCCCTTTTAGTAGGCTGATTAGATAGAGAAGTGTATAGGTACATATTAGGAGTAGTGCGGAAGGTTTTATGATTTTTAAAGGAGATTTCCATCTGCCATACCATAAACTTATCGCTAAACTTAATAGCATGAAATAATCAAATTCTGTGAAAAATAAGCGACCTGTCCAGGGTGATAGGTCAGCAATTGGCAATATTGCTGGTAGGGCGATTAACCACGCGTGTGGATATTTTCTGAGTATAAAGCCGTAGATTAGAAGTATTGCTGTTAAGCATAGTGTGTTTTCTGGGTAAGTAGTGATTTTCCAGAGGAGTAGTGCCAGAATACTTACTGCAAAGGTTTTAGTAATAGTTCCTGCAGATTGGTATGTAAGTAAGGAATGGTTTTCAACTTCACGTTGCATAGTGCCTACTTTAGAATTTTTGTTGATATATAGTTTTGTAATTAAATAGCTAAAGAGGGTATGGAGCTATTATGTTTACTGTTAAATTAGTTGTTTTAGAAATACCGTGGACAAGGTTGATGGCGAGTGTAGACCCGCTTAAATCATGAAGTAGGAAATGATTTAAGCGGGTCTACTAGGAATCTGTCTGGGAGCTAGCGTTAGGGTCAGTGGACAGCCATATATAGTGGTATAAATTTAGTTTTAAGCACTATCTTTAATGAGGTTTGTGGTTTGATTTGGCGTTAAAGCGTGGGGAAGGTAGAACACCCTACGTTTATACCAGTTTTCAAAGTTGCCTCAACTGTCTCAGGCCCACAATATGTATAAGAAGCACCTCCATTCCAGTGTAGTGTAAAAGTAAATTCACCGCCTGCATTATCATAAGTGTATTTAATACTAGTAATAGCATTAACATTAACAACATCCCATGCCCCAATTTTTTTACGATGATCACCAGGATGATTATCTCCAAGTTTATAATCCCAAAGATCTCCATTGGTATGATGCTCTTCTTGGCTATTGTTAGAGCACATGGTATTCCCTTCTAATACTAAGGCTGGATTGTTTACTAATGTTTCCTGTGTACAAGCTGCTGATGCGATATTAAAAAGTGTTAACCCAGATACAAGGATATTAAATATAATTATATTCTTCATGGATATTTCCTTTGTTGGATTGATGAAAAATGGAATTTTGGTTAGTATATTTTATACGTGGCTCGAATACAATTTTTATCCTCGCTATTTTTGATGTAAATTTTCTTATTTATAGAAAACAGTTTTAGTTAAATTTAGAGTATTGGATAGGCCATATTTCCATACCCCATATGACATGCAGCGGTATAACAGAATGCAGAATGTTCGAATATAAATTTTTATGTGTGGAGTGTTGGAACTAGGGGAATACTCCAGCATTACGATTAATAGCAGACTATTTTAATGAATCAAAACAAAACTATTTTCCTTGATCGCGACAGTGTTATTAATCAAGATAAAAATTATGTTTATCATATTGAAGGTGTTTTTGATGCCTGTCTGGCATTTATGGAGACTGGTTACAAGATTGTTATTATTACTAATCAGCACCTTAAGCCAAAGAATGGCCACCCACCTTCAATTAACAAAAATACTATATAATCAAAGTGTTATGTTTTTGTTACTTAGAAGAAGGCAGGTATAGGTTGCGGATATTACACAGAAGATGATTTCTCTGTTTTAAATGATTGGATGGTGGCTGAGTTTAATCAACATAGTATTGACGTATTAGATGTATATTATTGCCCTCATCATTCTGAACATGCCTTAGGTCATTATCTGCAAGCATGTCAATGTAGAAAGCCTGAGCCAGGAATGCTAATGCAGGCTGTAACAGATCATAATATTGATTTGAGTGATTCTGTTTTAGTGGGGGGTAAGTTAAGTGATATTCAAGCCGAGAAGAGGGCTGGAGTTAAGCGTTGTTTTTTGTTAAGACTGGAAAGCCAGTGTCAGGTATTGTAGTGCACAAGCTGATGGGGTTTTTGATGATTTAGTCGCTGTAGCTGAATTTGTTTGTAGTGGTCTTTAACTGCATTTGCTATAGTTCACTCTTAGCATTTTTTAGATTTTTTGATGAGTAATTTTTGAATGAATTCTATTCTTTATCTAGTTCACCGGTTGCCTTACCCTCCTAATAAAGGGGATAAAATCACCTCTTTCAATTTACTCAAGTATTTGTCTAAACGTTATGACGTATATTTAGCTTGTTTTGTCGATGATGAAGCAGATTGGGAGCATGTTGAGTATGTTAAGAGTTTTTGTAAAGGTAGTTGTATTGTTGGTTTAAACCCTAAATCCGCTAAGCTGTTTAGTGTACGAGGTTTATTAACAGGTGAGCCACTTTCTTTGCCGTATTATAGAAACCAGAAAATACAAACTTGGGTTGATGATACTCTTAAAGAACAGCTTATAGGCTCTACTTTAATATTTTCTGGAGTCATGGCACAGTATGTTACTGGTAAGCTGACTGCTGATGTTAAATCAGTTTTAGATTTAGAGGATGTCGATTCTGATAAATGGCGCTTATATGCTAAAGATCATGCTTGGCCTATGAGCTGGATTTATCGACGTGAAGCAGATAAGTTATTGGTATTTGAGTCTGCAATGGCGAATGAATTTGATTCGACTGTTTTTGTTTCAAAGGATGAGGCTGATTTCTTTAAAGAGTTAGTACCGAGTGTGACAGATAAAGTGGTGCACCGAACTCAAGGTGTTGATAGTGCTTATTTTGACCCTGCTTTGGATTATGAAAATCCTTATAATAAATCAGACAGAGTTATTGTATTTACTGGAGCAATGGATTATTGGCCAAATATTAATGCCGCTGTTTGGTTTGCGAACTCTATTTTTCCAAAAATAAAAGAAGAGGTGAAAGAAGCGTGTTTTTATATTGTTGGGATGAGTCCCTCTGAAGAAGTAAAAGCTTTAGCTAAACTTGCTGGGGTCTTTGTGACAGGAGGGGTGCCAGATGTAAGGCCTTATATAAAATATGGAGAGTTTTCTGTCGTGCCATTGCGCTTGGCTCGAGGTATTCAGAATAAGGTGTTGGAAGCTATGGCGATGGAAAAAGCTGTTTTAGCAACAAGCAATGCTTTACAAGGTATTCAAGAATACCCTGGTTTTTTACCGTTAGTTGCAGACGATGAAACACAAATGATTGAGGGGTCTTTAGCAATATTCTCTGGTACGGATAAGCAGGATGTTAATTTTGGGCGTAATTGTGTATTAGAACATTATAATTGGGATACCAATTTACACAGAATTGAAGAGCTGTTAATAAATGGCTTGTGAGATATACTTCGCGCGGTCACGACTGTGAATTTCTAACCGCTGAATTTTTGCCAATATCTGCGTTGCTGAAACAGTTGCGTAGCTTGCTATGCGCCTGTTTCAGCACCTTGCTATCGACAAAAATCAGCAGCTTATAAATTCCTCATCCGTGACCGCGCGAAGTATAGCTAGTTTTTAACTTGGAATTTTAATTAACATGGCTATGTACTTACCACAGGTTGATTATTGGAAGTGAGGCTTTAGCCTCGCATAGGCCAGATGAGGCTGAAGCCTCACTTCCATCCACCGTTTAACCTGTGGTAAGTACATAGCCATGTTAATTAAAAACAATTGGAATTGAGTATGTGTATTTTTTTAAAGAGAAGGAACTGAAATAATGAAAATCATTAGATCTCGAGCACCATTACGGTTAGGTTTGGCTGGTGGGGGTACTGATGTATCTCCTTACTGTGATGAGCATGGTGGCGCAGTTTTGAATGCGGCTATTGGCATGTATGCTTATTGTACGATTGAACCGTTAACTGAAAATAAAGTTTTTTTTATCGCTACTGATCGTGGAGAAAACTTTAAAAGTGAGGCTTTAAGTCAGTTTAGTTATGATGATACTTTAGATTTACATAAAGGCGTTTATAACCGTATTGTACGTGATTTTAATCAGGGTGAGGCTTTACCTTGTCGGGTAACAACTTATTCTGATGCGCTTGCTGGTTCTGGTTTAGGTTCTTCATCTACTATGGTTGTAGCAATTTTGACTGCTTTTGTTGAGTGGTTAAATTTACCATTAGGTGAGTATGAAATTGCACATATGGCTTATGACATCGAGCGAAAAGAAATTGGCTTGTCAGGTGGAAGACAGGATCAATATGCTGCAACATTTGGTGGTTTTAACTTTATGGAATTTAATGCAAATGAGCATGTGATTGTTAATCCTTTGAGAGTTAAAAACTGGATTATTAATGAATTAAATAGCTCTATGGTACTTTATTACACAGGTGTTTCTCGATCATCTGCTAGCATTATTGATCAACAAATTGCGCAATTTAAAAAACAAGGTTCTGAATCTCTTAATGCATCACATCAAATTAAAAATGATGCTTATGAAATGAAAGAAGCGTTGCTTAAAGGTGATATGTCATGGTTTGCAAGCATTTTAGGGCGCTCATGGAAGGCAAAACGTAAACTGGCTGATAATATTTCAAATCGTGAGATAGATGATTTGATGCTTGAGGCCAAAGCTAATGGAGCATTAGCAGGTAAAGTTTCTGGCGCCGGAGGGGGAGGCTTTATTATGTTTATTGTCGATCCAGTTAATAAAATGGATTTGACCAATATGCTTTCTCAAAAGTCAGGAAAGGTTGTTAATTTTAATTTTGAAAAACAAGGAGTTCAATCATGGCGAATTTAGATATAGATTTTGTAAAAAAACAAATTGAAGATTCTATTTCAACGAAGCAATCATTACTTGAAAGTAGTTTAATAATCGACTTGATTGAACAAGTCGTTGAGGTGACTGTAAAAGCCTATAATAATGGTGCTAAAACGATGTTAGCTGGTAATGGCGGTAGTGCAGCAGATGCGCAGCATATTGCTGCTGAACTTGTTAATAAACTTTGTTTCGATCGTCCTGCGCTTGCATCAGTCGCTTTAACAACTGATACTTCTGTATTAACTGCAGTAGTAAATGACAGTTCTGTCGAAACAATGTTTAGTCGACAAATTGAAGCCAATGGAAAGCAAGGTGATATTTTTATTGGGATTTCAACATCAGGTAATTCAGCCAATATAGTTACAGCATTAAAAAGAGCACAAGAAACTGGTATTATAACTGTAGGTTTTACTGGAGATAGAGAAGGGGAAATGGATCAATATTGTGATTATTGTTTGAAAGTTCCATCAACTAACACACCAAGAATTCAAGAATGCCATATTTTGATGGGACATATTATTTGTACAATGGTTGAAGAGAAGCTATTTGGGCATTTAAAATGAAAGAAGCCATTATTTTAGCTGGTGGGTTGGGAACTCGCCTTTACCCATTGACTTTAACCGTTCCTAAGCCGATGGTACCAATTGCTGAAAAACCTTTTCTTGAGTATTTGTTGAGCAGATTAGTAGAA
>Ga0209826_1000197_pt1 | contig 42858 bp, 44 predicted proteins | sample GOMGulsemesocosm_5_FD_184637 | JGI IMG/M metagenome (GOLD analysis project Ga0209826, IMG submission 184637) | Methane-oxidizing microbial communities from mesocosms in the Gulf of Mexico - GOM15C Gulf of Mexico (SPAdes) (version 2) | ecosystem: Environmental > Aquatic > Marine > Cold seeps...
CCAAAACCCTGCGCTATACCCACACCCTGTCGATAGCTTTAAGCTCATTGAAACACATATTTCTTGGGTGCTTTTAACGGGTTCCTACGCCTATAAAATAAAAAAGCCTCTAAATTTAGGTTTTTTGGATTTTTCTTCTTTAGCTAAACGAGAGCATTACTGCCGAGAAGAATTGCGTTTAAATTCACGCTTGGCTCCCGGTATTTATTTAGACGTAGTCGCTATTTCTGGCAATGAAACTCAGCCTGAGCTTGGCGGATTGGGTGAAGCGGTTGAATATGCAGTTAAAATGCTTCAATTCCCACCAGAAAGCTCCTTTGATAATTTATTACTTAATGGCTTTTTGAGCAGCGAGCATATAAAGCAAGCTGCGATTATTATTGCTGATTTTCACGCGCAATTGCCCGCAACTGGCGAAAATACCTTATTTGGTAGTCCTGCTAGCATTTTAGTGCCAGTTCAAGAGAACTTTAGTCAAATTGAAAAGTTGGCTGATATAGCGCAGCCGAATATTCTCGAATCATTAAAACGCTGGAGCACACAGGAACAGGTTGAACTTTTACCTACCTTTATCCAGCGTAAACAGGAAGGATTTATTCGCGAATGTCATGGCGATTTGCATCTTGGCAATCTCGCTTTAATTGATGATCGGGTCGTGCCTTTTGATGGCATTGATTTTAATCCCGCTTTATATTGGATTGATGTCGTCAGTGAAGTGGCTTTTCTGGTGATGGATTTGCAGAGTAAGCAGCGGCATGATCTCGCTTATCAATTTCTTAATGCTTATTTTCAGAAAACGGGCGACTATTCAGGACTGAAGTTATTACGCTTTTATTTGGTTTATCGGGCGATGGTCAGAGCCAAAGTTGAGGCGATTCGTGCACATCAGGATGCGTCAGAGGAAGAGCAGCAACAAGCCTTAAGTCGTTATCATAATTATCTACAATTGGCACAGAGCTACACTCAGCCTGAATTACCGGTGCTTATTATTATGCAGGGTGTATCGGGATCTGGAAAAAGTTGGTTAGCTGAGAAAATAATTAATCACTATCAGGTAATCAACTTACGATCTGATGTCGAACGTAAGCGCGTACAGGTCCAAGGTAAAAAGCAATATAGTTCTGAAAATCGCAATATAATTTATCAACATTTATTAGGCCTTGCTAAGGATATTTTGCTGGAAAATTATAGTGTGTTGATCGACGCCACGTTTTTAGAACAGCAGCAGCGAGCCCTTTTTTTACAGTTAGCTGAACAGTGCGAAGTACCATTTATCATTATTCATACCGAGACTGATCAAGCTACTTTGCTTGAGCGCATCGATAGGCGCAGCATACAAACTGATAATGTTTCCGATGCTACGCAAGCTATTTTAGAAAGTCAGCTGAGTAGTCAGCAGGCATTAAGTGATGATGAATTGAAATACAGTATTTCGGTTAATACCGCTAATTCTGATGATTTAGAGAGGTTGTGGGTGTTGATCAGTTCTGTGTGGAAGAGGGCGCAATAAGTTTAAATAAAACGTGATTTTGTAGGTTGGGTTAGATTATCTAGCGAAGCGCAGATAACGTAACCCAACATTTTACGCATAGCTAAATATGTGTTGGGTTGCGTTTTTATTGCTCCGCAAAAAAAATCTAACCCAACCTACAAAAAACTACAGTCTTTACCACATCAAATCATCAGGGATTTGGAAGCCGGCATAAGGATCATCGCTAGCATCGGCTTCTTCTTGAGTTTTGTCATTCATCAGCAATACGTAGCTGGCATCACGTTGTTTGATTTTTTCTGCAACGACAGCGGGGACAAGTTCGTAAGTTGAGTCATATTTCACAATGGCTAATTTACCGTTGCTAATATGTTGTAGTGTTTTTTCGCTGACATAAATCTTTTTCACGATATTATTGTCTGAGAAGTTATATGCTACACCGTCATCGCCTTTGGCTTTTGCTTGAGCGTTTTCTTTGATCAGTTGTTTGATCTGCGCGACAATCGCTCTTTCTTCTGCTTCTGCCTGTTTTTGTAGGTTTAATTCACGGTCTTTTGCTTGTTTTTCAGCCAGTGATTTTTGCGCCAGTAGGGTTGCTTCGTCGGTTTGTGTGGTTTTACTATTGCGTTGTTGCTTGGTTTGTTTATACTTTCCTTTTTTTACTTGATTTGCTTTGCTTTTATCAATAAGACCTGAGTTTAACAGTTGGTCTTGTAATGAAATTGCCATACTTAATGCCTTTTTGAAGTCTGATAGGATTTGTGAGTAAATTATAGTGTAATCGTATTGGTTTTTAAATAGTATTGGAGTTGTAGCGTATATGAGTCATTTGTCCAAGAAAGTCATGCTGGTGTCTGGAGAGTCCTCTGGCGATCAACACGCAGCAAATTTATTTCTTGAGCTAAAAAAGCGCAATCCTGATATTCAAGGTATCGGCATGGGCGGTAAGAAAATGGCCGCAGCCGGTATTGATATACATTATGATTCATCCACTTTGGGTGTTATTGGTGTTATTGAGGTGATTAAGCGCTATGCTGAAATCAATCGTGCTTTAAAGGCCATGCAGCAGTTATTGCTTGAGCAGCGCCCTGATTTATTGGTTTGCGTTGATTATAAAGAGTTTAATTTTAAGCTAGCGACTTTCGCTAAGAAAAATGGTATTAAAGTGCTATTTTATGTCAGCCCGCAAATTTGGGCATGGCGACCAGGGCGGGTCGTTAAATACGGTAAAGTGATTGATATGATGGCGGTTATTTTTCCGTTTGAAGTGCCGTTTTATGAAAAAGAAAATGTGCCAGTACGTTATGTCGGACATCCTTCTGTCGATAAAGTTCACGCTAAACGTAGCAAAGAAGCTGATTTTCAAGCGTTTGATTTAGCAATGGATCAGCCAGTGATTGGTATCTTACCTGGCAGTCGTACCGATGAAATAAATCGTATGTTGCCGATTATGTTGCAGGCGGCTGAGGAAATACAAAAAGCGATACCAGGCGTGCAGTTTGTTTTACCGCAGGCCGATTCAGTCAGCGATGAGTTATTACAATCGTCCTTTCAGCATTCCAGTGTGCAAGTGAAAACCATTAAAAATCAGTTCTATGATACGGTACAGTGCTGCGATGCAGTGATGACAGTGTCGGGCACTGCAACACTTGAGATAGCACTATTAACTGTGCCGATGTTAGTTGCTTATAAGTTGTCTACGATTACTTATTTATTGGCTAAAATCTTAGTGGACACTGAGTTTATTGGCTTGCCTAATATTGTTGCGGGTAAGTCGGTAGTGCAGGAGTTTATTCAGCATGAAGCAACGCCACAAAACTTAGCGGCAGAAATTTTACATATTTTGCGTGATAAAGGCTATGCAGAGTCTATACGTGCAGGCTTAAGAACTGTGCAAGTTGAAATAGGTGAGGGCGGTGGTTCGGAGAATATGGCTGAATTAGCGCTAGAGATGTTGCAAGAGAAATAATTTAGTGTTGTCATGCCCGAGTTCTTCTATCGGGAGTCCAGGCATGCATAATAATAGATTCCTGCTAAGAGCGTGCAGGAATGAACTGTGCTTAATGTCAACTAAATTATCATTAAGCATACTCTTTTGAAAAAGGTTCCCCACTTTTTATAACCCCAAAAACTTGGCGAATAAGTTTGTGAGCAATAGCTACTTTTATTACTTTTTCGGGCTTTCCTTTCCCTGATAAATGCTCATATAGTGTTATGCATTGCTGATTTTTTCTTTTGGCTGTCCAGCTACACATGTACAGCATTGATCGCATCCTGCTATTCCCTACCTTGCTAATATGAGCTCGTCCTTTAACGCTAGTTCCCGATTCAAATGTTCTTGGGCTCATCCCAATATAGCTAATAAATTGCTTTACTTGATCGTGGGAAAATTTATTAAATCCATCTGTTAAACAAATCATCATGGTCGCTGTTTTAGGGCCAATCCCTGGCACACTCGTTACCAAATCAAACGTCTCTGAATGATGCTCTTTAACGAGCTTAAGCATGCCTTTATCAAGCTGTTTTATGGCTTTATCAACAGCGGTAACCATGTCACTCAACACTTGAGTGACTTCATCATTTAAATGAGTCAGAGCGTTCAAAGCCTCTTCACTGTTACTCAAAGCAGTCCGTTGCTTTATTAATTGATGACGAACTGTATCATATTGTTTTAAATGACCTATCTCCGTTTTATCAGGCCGCCAAAAATGGAGTTTGTTCGATGATAAAATAATCCGTCCATACTCATAAATAAGCTTAGCATCAGCCTTATCTGTTTTAGTCCTTTGTAAACTCATTTGCGAAAACCGCTTTATTTTTAATGGGTTCTCTGCAATAACTTTTATACCTGCCTGATGAAGATAATGGGCTGATTTTAAATGATAATTGCCTGTTGCTTCCATGATGCAAATGGCGTCTTTACCAATCAAATGAAGCAAGACTTTGTAGTCCTCTTCTGTCTGCTGTAATTTAACATGACAGCCTTTACCTTCTTGCTCAAAATAAATATCAAATGTCTCTTTGGAAATATCAATACCGACAAAATTTTTCATCTTAAATCCCCTAATTTAATATTGAGATCTTAGCCCGCAATCCTAAATGCAGGTTCATGATGACCTTTCGAACTGTTCAGCTTAACTCTCTTAAATAAAGGCAGGTACTTACATTCCCGACGGTGTTATACACGCATGACGATCAATAGTGTGTCCTGCCTTTGTGCTAGAGTTATTAATTGTACCCTAGCGACTATAAGCATAGGATGACAGTGATTTTCAGGTATAAATATTATTGATACTGGAGTTATTATGCATAAAAAAGCCCAGCATAACTGGGCCTCTCACCGTAGTAGATGATTAATTAATCATTACCACCAAATACACCTAGTAACTGTAATAAGCTTAGGAATAAGTTGTAGATAGAAATGTATAAAGAAATCGTCGCTAAGATATAGTTAGTTTCGCCGCCATGAATGATTTCGCTAGTTTGGTATAAGATCAAACCTGACATTAACAAAATGAACATTGCAGAAACAGCTAATGACATCGCAGGGATAGCGAAAACCATTGCGCCGATACCTGCTAGGAACGCTACTAAAATACCGACCATTAAGAAGCCGCCTAAAAAGCTAAAATCTTTACGTGTTGTTAAAGCATAAGCTGATAAACCGATAAAAATAACGCCTGTACCGCCTAATGCAGTCATAACTAGCTCAGAGCCGTTACTGAAATTAGTTAAGTACATGCTAATGATTGGGCCTAAAGTTAAACCCATAAAGCCTGTTAGTGCGAAAATAAACACTAAGCCTAAAGCGCTGTTGCTGAATTTAGTGGTGGCAAAAAGTAGTCCGAAATAACCAACCATCGTTACAATCATGCCTAAAGGCGGCATATTGAACATCATCGCTAAGCCTGCTGTTAAGGCACTGAAAAGCAGTGTCATTGAAAGCAGCATGTAAGTGTTTCTTAAAACTCGATTGGTTGCTAGTGTACTTTCACTAGCAGGTGTAGCTGCAACATTTAATCTCATTATGGATAACCTTTATTAATGAACGAATAACAGGCTTAATCTTACAAGAATTTTGCTCGATAAGAAAATAATTTCAATAGCCTGTATTAGTAATCACTCCCTACCTCAAGTGAATTTGTTTAATTTCTTTTTGTTATAGGCTAAAACAGGGATAATATTCGTTAGTATTTTCTGATTTTTATGGTCAAATCCTTGCGTTTATTTATTCTGACTCTTGTTGCTTTATCGCTTACTTCTTGTTCAAGCATGTATTACAGTGGCTTAGAGAAAATGGGTATTCCAAAACGAGATATTATGGTGCATCGCGTGGAAAAAGCCCGCGATACTCAGCAAGATGCCAAAGAGCAATTTAAAACTACGCTAGAACAATTTAGTGCGGTAACGCAGTTTAAAGGCGGCGATTTAGAGGTAGTCTATAATAAGTTAAATAGTGAATATGAAGCGAGTAAGGATGAGGCAGCTGCAGTTAGCAAACGAATCGCTGATATAGAAGATGTCTCGGCAGCTTTATTTGCTGAGTGGGCTGATGAAGCCGAACAATTTAGCGCAGCTTCATTGCGTCGCAATAGTTTGCAGAAACTGTCAGCGACTAAACAGCAATATAATAAATTGATCAGCGCCATGCATCGTGCAGAAGCAAAAATGGAGCCAGTGCTGGTTATTTTTAAGGATCAGGTGTTAATTCTAAAACACAGCCTTAATGCGCAAGCTATTGCCTCATTAAAAAATGATTTGGCCAGTGTTGAATCAGATGTAAATACGTTGATTAAGGCAATGAATCAATCGATTAATGAAGCGGATGATTTCATTAAAACAATGGAAAAAAATTAGGTATTTAATACCTTCTGTACAATGACTTAATATTTTTACTAAAAGGAAAAACAATGACTACAAAACACGTATTAGCACTAACAGCTTCAAGTTTATTGGCATTAACGCTAACTGGTTGTGCAACTCAACAAGCTGGTACTAGCTCTGTTGATCAAGGTTTGAATGCGACACAAAGTGCAATAAATACAAGTCAATCAGCGGTCAATACGGCACAAGCGGCTAAAAATGCTGATCTTACAGGTTTGCTTACGCAGCAATTAGGTGTGAGTTCTACGCAGGCTGCAGGTGGCGCTGGTGCATTATTCCAAGCCGCTCAATCTAAAATGTCAGCGGGTGATTTCCAGCAATTAACCCAGTCAGTACCAGAAGTAAGTGGTTTAATGAGTAGTGTGACTCAGTCTAAACCAAGTGGTTTATCACAAATTGCTTCAGGAGCCTCTGCATTAATAGGTGATGAAAGCAATACTTTAGGTACTGCTGCAGATTTATATAGTACTTTTGAATCTTTAGGTTTATCAGGTGATATGGTGGGTCAATTCGCTCCGCTTATCACTGATTATGTTTCTAAAAATGCAACGCCTTACCTTACTAAAGCATTAACTTCTGCTCTAACTGGACTGTAAGTTAAGTTGATCAGGCCTAGTGATTGATACTAGGCCTGATATTATCAAGACACCTTTCTGTTAGCCGTAACCAATGCAGACTGTCACACATATAGTTTCCTGATTACCCACAAGCTTCAGCTACCTTGAAAAATATTTTTAAATCAAATGAGCTATCATTGTAGTTCGCATGTTGTTATAGAATGCGGGGAATGGCTGCTCCGAAATTTTCGTATTCCGCAATCCCGATAACGGGCTATAAGAGGAAGCTGAAAGTTATACGTAATCAGGTATAGTTTTAATCGGTGCAAAATTTGACTAATTCTTTAGTATTAGCCTATTATCAAAACTCTATCATTCTCTCTAACAATAATAAAAATATGAATAATAGCCTACAAAATATAATTAAATATCCTGCATTATCAGTGCAAGCGATTTTTGCAATCTTTCTGATAAGTATTTTTACTACTATTCCTGCTAATGCTCATAGAGGTGCAAAAGGGGAAGGAGATGCCTGTCGAATTTATGTGGGAACAGAGGTCGTGCATTTCGCAGCCTATACACCTACGTTTACTAAAGGGGAGAGTTATTGCAAGGCGATTCCGAATATTGGCTTAACGCATATCGTTATTGATTATGAAGGTAAGAAATTACGCGATTCGACAGTTGAATTTGAAATTACTAAAGAGCCTGAAGGAACGCGCGTTTTTTATCAAAAACCTGAGAAAATAAAAAAAGGCTCAATGGATGCTAAAGTTGATTTTACTAATTTTGGTGAGGGCGAATACTTAACGCATGTCACTATTGTCGATCAAGGTGAGAAGCTAGACTCTCATTTATCTTTTACCGTGGGTATTGAGATTGAAGAAGATAATATTCCTTATAAACTGATCATTCCGGTTGTTTTAGTGATTATTAGTTTGATTGCGATGAATGTCGTGGTCAATAGAAAAGAAAAAGCTAAGCAGGGGAATGATGAGACTCATCAATAACAAGGCATTACTTGTGTGACGGCTTGTGCTTTAGGCCTTATCTATTCTACGGATCTCACATTCTGTGGGAGTGGCTTTAGTCACGAATTTTGCAGGTCATTGAAAAACGGACAGCGAAACTAATTGTGGAATATAAAGATTATTACAAAATAATGGGTATCGCAAAAGGTGCGTCACAGGATGAAATTAAACGGAGCTACCGTAAATTAGCGCGTAAATATCATCCTGATGTTAGCAAGGAAAAGGATTCTGAAGAACGATTCAAAGAAGTAGGTGAAGCTTATGAAGTGTTGAAAGATCCTGAAAAACGAGCCGCGTATGATCAGTTAGGAGCCAATTGGAAAGCTGGGCAGAATGGCTTTCAACCACCACCTGATTGGGGTTCAGGTTTCGAGTTTCATGGTGGTGGATTTACGGGGGGCAGTGAGAATGGGGCGGGTTTTAGTGATTTCTTTTCCAGTCTTTTTGGTCAGCGGGCAGGTGGCTTTCAGGGAACACATCAAGCTCAACATACGCAAGGTGAAGATAGTCATGCTAAGGTGTTTATTGATCTTGAAGATGCTTACCACGGTGCATCACGTAGCTTATCATTACGTTCGACAGTACTGGGTAAAGATGGGCGGCCTGAAGTCCAGACACGTACACTCAATATTAAAATCCCCAAAGGCGTTAGAGAGGGACAAAATATCCGTTTAAAAGGACAAGGCAGTCCAAGTGTAGCGGGAGGAAAAGCGGGAGACTTATATTTGAAAGTTGAATTTAATCCGCATTCTATTTATAAAGTTGAAGGGGCAGATGTTTCTTTGGAATTGCCTATTACTCCATGGGAAGCTGCGCTAGGCGCTAAGGTACAAGTGCCAACACCAGCTGGTAAGATTGATCTTAAAATCCCATTAGGCACATCCAGCGGTAAGCGTATGCGACTTAAAGGGCGTGGTATACCGACTAAAATGGCCGGTGATTTTTATATCATCCTAGAGATAGTGCTACCTGATAAACTCAGCGATAAAGAGAGGTCTTTATACGAAGCCTTGCAGCAAGAAGCGGGTAGCTTTAATCCACGGGTAAAATTGGGAGTATGATTATGGGAAATGAAATCATAAATATAATTTCCGGTGTGATTGTCGAAGAGGATGATAGCGTATCACTCAGTACGCTATGTCGGCGTTGTTCTTTGCCCTCGGAGCAAGTTATTGGTATGGTCGATCAGGGAATTATTGAGCCATTAGAGCCTCAAGTAAGCAGTACTTACTGGCAATTTTCTGGCGATAGTATTATTAGAGTGCAAGAGGCTATTAGATTGCAGCGTGATTTGGGTATTAATTTACCTGGTACGGCTCTGGCTTTGGAATTGCTGGATGAAGTTAAGGCTTTACGTCAGCAGGTTGGTTTCTTACAGCGAGATTGAAGTGTAATTGCTAAGGTAGCAATTTTAATCTTTGGGAAAATATAAGTAACACTGCGTCATCTCGACGATTTGTGACTTCACTAAGACTTACGAATGATCATATGGTGAATGATTGTCATTTAGACGCCTTGTGTACAGCCCTATTTTTCTGCGCGCTGTAGGTCGAACTCTACAATTGTTGATACGACAAGGTTTAAAAGGAGTGCCCAAATTAGGATTTCACGAAGGTAAATATTCCGTGCATTACTTGTATAAGACATAGTCATGTTTCGGTTGTTGTAATGCTTGCTAGCCCCAGCCACCTTGAAGAATATGATTTTTAATATAGATATGGCTGAATCTATATTAAGCTAATTTCTTATACGGTGTAGCTATTTTTAAAGAAATCGATTAATTAGTGCCTTCTTTGACGTAGTGCCGCAGAGATCGCTACCATGAACTGTTAGTTTTATAACTTGCTGATTAATATTTAATTATTGTGTTCTTAGCTGATTGCTGTTACAAGGTAATCTGAAGTTCTGTTGCATTAGCAACTCATAAGGGGAAGGAAATGGCAGATAATCATGGGCAAGAAAATAACAATAAATATGGCATTGATCCAGACAAATTTCGCGCAATGATTGCAGAGCGTGCTTATTACAAGGCTGAACAAAGAGACTTTGCTACAGGATATGAAATGGTTGATTGGCTTGAAGCCGAAAAAGAGCTCAACAAACAATATTTTTACTGGTTTCAAGAGGGCTGATGAATATTATTACCTTTCTTATGCAGTAAAATATTTTCTACGATGTTAAATGAAGCCATATAAATGGCAGTCTAAAGCTTTTCCCTAAATGAATGTTTTTAAGCGAGCGCGGGTTATTTATATTCTGCATAGGTACGCGATTGAGCATGAAATATGGACGACTATCAGCGATAAATTGACCATATTGCAAGGTATGACGGCTGTTGAAATGGCGCATTTGCGAGAATTGGCTACGCTTTTTTTACATGAAAAAAATATCTATGGTGCGCAAAAGTTTCACCTTAGCGATGAAATGCGCGTTATTATTGCGACTCAAGCTTGTTTGCCTATTCTGAGTTTAGGCATAGGTCTATTTAGTGGCTGGAGTGATGTGATTGTTTATCCAGGTGCTTTTCAGGTCTGTCGGGATGAGCGAGATGAATTTGGTGTAGTGCATCATGACCTGCGCTTATTGAGTGGTGAGGCTTGGTCGCGTGGACCGGTTATTTTTTCTTGGCAAGATATTGAGCAAGATCTACAGCGCTGGCAACAAGGGAATAATGTAATTTTTCATGAAATTGCCCATAAATTAGATACTCTTAATGGTAGTGCTAATGGCATGCCGCCATTACATTATGCTATGCATCCAGAGCAATGGAGTGTTGCTTTTAGCGCAGCTTATGAGCAGTTAAATAAGCGGCTTAAACATCATCATGGCGTTTGCGTTGATCCTTACGCGGCGACTAGTCCTGCAGAATTTTTCGCAGTATTTAGTGAATACTTCTTTTGCGCACCAGATATTTTGCAAGAGCATTTTGAGGATGTCTTTCAGTTACTTAAATTGTATTATCGGCAAGAGCCGTTGCTGCGCAGAAGTAAGCTTGGGTTCTAGTCCTTTCTTGTGCTTTTGAGCTTAATCATAATTACGCGTAAAACGTTTGTCGCCAATAGGGCGCATAAATGTATAAGTAGCTGGTAAGACGACAAATATATCGCCTACACGTTGAAAAGCGTCATGAGGTGGTGCAATGGAACTTAACGCGGTAAAGGGTGATACAGCGACAAAGAGTGCTGAACCTGCGATTGTTGTTGCTAAACCCAGAGGGCGAAATAATAATATATCGATGGGTACAAACATTGGGTCGTAACGGGCCTTGTCTGAGGTGACTGGGGCTTTTGCGTGCAGCACTGGAGTGAATAACAGGGATGTTAATAGGCTAATCAGTAGAAAATTTTTCATAATAAGCTTTTATTTGATAAATATGAGAGCTAAAAAAAGCGCTAGTTCGTGAGAAGTAGCGCTTTTTTGTCTCTGGAATGAAAATTTAGTGTACGTCTTTCCAGTATTCTTTTTTCAATAAATAGGCAATGATGCCAAACATTAAGATAAATAATAAAACATATTTACCCATGCTTTGACGTTGTACTTGAGCAGGCTCACCGGCATACACAAGGAAAGCAACGATATCATTAACTGCTTTATCGAATTGTTTAGTTGTCATAGCGCCAGCCTCTGTAATAACGAGACCTGTGATGACTTCACGGTCATCAATCGTTTTAACAATAGCTTTTTGCTCACCTTGAAGCTGCCAAAGTGGATTCGGCATAGCAACATCAGGGAAAACAGTATTGTTTACTCCCGTCTTTTTGCTTGAATCTTGGTAAAAGCCTTTTAAATAGCTGACTAACCAATCTTCACCTCTTGAACGAGCAATAAGCGATAAATCAGGCGGTGTAGTACCAAACCACTTTTTCGCATCATGACCATTCATAGCTGTGAGCATTTTGTCATAAATGCCCGCACCTTCTGGAGCTACTTTCTTTAAAATTTCTTGTTGATCAATATTGAAGTCATCAGCTAGGTTGAGGTAACGAATATATTTCGTTGAATGACAACCTAAACAATATTGCACATAAAGATGTGCACCATTTTCTAATGACTTGTGATCAGTCAAGTCAATATCGGCGTCTTCTAGCTCTATTCCTGCTGAAGCAAAAGCGCCGAGAGGAACTAAGAGTAATAGACAGATTTGGAGTATTTTTTTCATTAGTCTAGACTCGCTTTTAGATTTTTAGCAGTACGAATCAACACATTAATGATGCCGGATGTATCGGGTCGTTTATGCATAACAGTTGCCCCATCTTTTTCGACAGGCACTTCTTTTATCATTTCACAGAAAGTTGCTTTCCAACCTGGAATGCGGTCTTCAATGGTTGGTTGGTCTGTTAACTGCTTAGGTACAGGTTTGGTTTTTTCCCAGCGCGTATAAATAGGCATGAGCAAGAAGAAACCAAAGTACATGGCAGTAAAAATACGTGCCATGATAGTTGCACCTGCGGTAGGTGCTTGCATACCTAGATAACCTAAACCTAAAAAGCTAATAACAAACATTAGAATAGCTTTTTTATAGATACCACCGCGGTAACGAATTGATTTAACGGGGCTACGATCTAACCAAGGCAACAAAAATAAAACTACAATTGCGCCACCCATGGCGATAACACCTGCAAACTTATCAGGGATCGCTCTTAAAATCGCATAAAATGGTGTGAAATACCAAACCGGTGCAATGTGCTCAGGTGTCGCTAATGGATCTGCCGGAATAAAGTTGGCATGTTCCAGAAAGTAGCCGCCCATTTCAGGCATATAAAACAGCACCGTGGCAAAAAAGAATATAAATACGGCAACGCCGACAATATCTTTTACCGTGTAATACGGATGAAATGGAATGCCATCAACAGGGTGTCCCCAAGGGTCTTTCGATGCTTTGATTTCAATGCCATCAGGGTTATTTGATCCGACTTCATGCAGGGCAACAATATGCAAGAAAACTAGCATGATCAAAATAAGTGGAATAGAAATTACGTGGAAAGCAAAGAAACGGTTTAGCGTTGCATCGGAAATAACATAATCTCCGCGTACCCATAAGGATAAATCATCACCAATCACAGGGATCGCGCTAAATAGCGAGATAATAACCTGTGCGCCCCAGTAAGACATTTGTCCCCAAGGTAGTAAATAACCCATAAATGCTTCTGCCATTAAGGCAACAAATAAGAGCATACCGAAGATCCAGACGAGTTCTCTAGGCTGTTTAAATGAGCCGTAGATAAGACCACGGAACATATGTAAGTAAACTACCAGAAAAAATGCCGAAGCACCGGTGGAATGCATATAGCGTACCAGCCAGCCCCAGGGGACTTCACGCATAATATACTCGACTGAATCGAAAGCTAAGCCTGCATCAGGCTTGTAGTTCATAGTCAGTAAAATACCGGTAACTAATTGGTTAACTAAAACAAGCAGTGCTAGAGAGCCAAAAAAGTACCAAAAGTTAAAGTTTTTCGGCGCATAATATTGCGCCATGTGGTCATTCCACAGTTTGGTTAGTGGGAAGCGGTCAAGAAACCAGTTGCCACAGCTTGCTAAATAATTTTTCTTCATGCGTCAGCTCCCGATTCGTCACCAATAATAATCCGTGTTTCCGACATATAGCGGTGGGGAGGCACATCTAAATTGGTAGGAGCAGGAACGCCTCGGAATACACGGCCAGCTAAATCGAAGCCAGAACCATGACAAGGGCAGAAGAAGCCACCTTTCCAGTCTTCGCCTAAATCATTTGGTGCGATTTCTGGGCGGAAGGTAGGTGAACAGCCAAGGTGTGTGCATAAACCGACGGCAATAAAAATCTCGGGCTTAATTGAGCGAAATTCATTATTGCTGGATTCTGGTTGGTTGGACTCTAATGACAGAGGGTCAGCAAGCTTGTCCGTTTGTTCCGCTAGTATTTCTAATACCTCAGGTGTTCGGTTGAGCACCCAGACAGGTTTACCACGCCATGCAGCACGGATCAGTTGTCCAGTTTCCATTTTACTAATATCAATTTCTACAGGGGCACCAGCCGCTTTTGCTTTGGTGCTGGGTTGCATTTGTGACAGAAAAGGCACTGCAATGTAACCTGTACCAACAGCACCGACGACGGTTAAAGCTGTTGTTAGAAATTGGCGTTTGGATCTATCTACGCCTTGATCACTCATATATCACGCTCCTCGTTGTGTGTTGTACACACTTTTATCATTGTTATATGTTTAATAGTACATTAGAGGCACTTGCTTTTGAAGCCTGATTTATTAAACTTTATTATTAGCAGGCTTGTAATGCAGATTTTAGTGCCTTTATAAAGGCGTTGTTTTCTTCAGGTTTGCCAATAGTGACGCGTAAACAATCGCTCAGTAAGCCTTTTTGCGGGGCCAAATTTTTAATTAAAACCCCTTGTTCTTTCAAGTTGTTGAAAATCTCTGTCGCAGCACCTTTGGGTGTGCGGAAAAGAATAAAGTTTGCTGCGCTTGGGCAAGGTGTGACTTCTTGTATAACGCTTAACTGGAGAAACATTCGAGCGCGTTCATGGCAGATGATCTCAGTTTGCTCGGCAAACATGTCGGGATGGCTTAAAGCAAATTCTACACTCGCTTGGGTTAGTACATTAATATTGTAAGGTAACCTTGCCTTGTTTAGTTCGCTAATAATAGCGGGATTTCCAGCAATAAAACCTAAACGTAAGCCGGCTAAACCGAGTTTAGAAACGGTACGCATAACAAGTAAGTTGTTATATTTTCCTAGTTGTTGGATAAAGTTAAAATCGGTAAAAGGCGCGTAAGCCTCATCAATAATAACTAGGCCTTTGCTCTGCTGAATAATCTGCTCAATGGCCTCGCTATCAAATAAATTACCGGTGGGGTTATTCGGATAAGCGAGAAAGATGATTTCCGGTTGCTGCTCTTTAACCGTCGCTAAGATAGCATCTAAATCCAGTTCAAAATTATCTGCGAGTAAAGGCACGCCTTGATAGTTTAATCCTAAACATTGCGCAATTTGCTTGTACATGACAAAGCTAGGCTCTGGGGCCATTACCGTTGCTGTGGCAGGTAATGCCATAAGTAATAGCTGGATGATTTCATCCGATCCATTACCTAATAAAACGTCACTTTCTGCTGGAATTTGATTGTATTCTTTGAGAATACGGCACAAAGATTTTGCTTCTGGGTCAGGGTAACGGTTAATGTCAGCTTCATGCAGCACCTTGAGCCATTCGGCTTTAATTTCTTCAGGCCATGTGTAAGGGTTTTCCATTGCATCTAATTTAATAAAGCCTGAGGCATCAGCGACTTTATAAGCCGTTAAAGCTCTTATTTCAGGGCGAATAACAGAAGTAATGAGTTCTTGCTCGGTCATGTATATGCTTATTATCTAGATTAATCGACGCGTTTGAAGTGGTGTACCCAAACTGGAGCGGCTTCATCCCATTCCATACCGGCATGCATTCTTAATATTAAATCACGATACATAGCTAGACTTGGGTAGCCTTCAGCTTGTGCTTCGGCATCAGTCATATCGCCAATCGTTTCACGTGTTAGGTCGGTAACAATAAATTCTTGCCCTTCTAATGTGAAAGTTTCATTCGGATAAGCGTAAACACCATCGCGACGTTGTTGAGTTTTTCTGCCACTTAATGCTGCTTCAACTAATTTTGGGTGAGTGACTAGGCGGTCTATGCTACAAGTTCTTTCTGGTAGGTCGGTCATGTTATTTTCTCTTGATTAGTAGGGCGGACTTCAGTCCGTTTTTTTAATAATGGCGGACTAAAGTCCGCTCTACCTATTTTTAGGTGTCCTGTCTTAAGTTTGTAGTCGATTATTCTTGAGTTTAATCCAAACCTGTTATTTTAAACGATATTCCGCAGAGCGAGCGTGTGCAGTTAAACTTTCACCGCGCGCTAGAACTGAAGCTGTTTTACCTAAGGTGTTAGCACCTTCTGCTGAGCAGAAAATCAGGCTAGAGCGTTTCTGGAAATCATACACACCTAATGGTGAGGAGAAGCGCGCTGTTCCTGATGTAGGAAGAACGTGATTAGGTCCGGCACAATAATCGCCTAGTGCTTCGGCAGTATAGCGTCCCATGAAAATAGCGCCAGCATTATTAATATGTTCACATAGAGTTTCAGGGGCTTCTACAGAAAGTTCTAAATGCTCAGGTGCAATAGTATTGGAAACTTGAGCAGCTTCTTCTAATGAAGTAACTTTAATTAATGCGCCACGACCAGATAGTGAAGCTTTAATGATTTCAGCGCGCTCCATTTCTGGAAGTAGTTTGTCTATGCTTTGTGCAACAGCATCAAGAAAATCAGAGTCGTCTGAAAGTAAAATAGCTTGTGCGTCTTCGTCGTGTTCTGCTTGGGAAAATAAGTCCATAGCAATCCAGTCCGGATCGGTTTTTCCATCACAAATAATGAGGATTTCTGAAGGGCCGGCAATCATGTCAATGCCTACTTGACCAAAAACTAATTTTTTCGCAGTAGCAACGTAGATATTACCTGGACCAACGATTTTTTCTACCGCTGGAATAGTTTCTGTGCCATAAGCTAATGCCGCAACAGCTTGCGCTCCACCAATAGCAAACGCACGATCTACTCCCGCTAAATAAGCCGCAGCTAAAACAAGCTCATTAGTAAGGCCTTGTGGAGTCGGTACGACCATAATTAACTCACGCACGCCGGCAACTTTAGCAGGAATTGCATTCATCAATACCGATGAAGGATAAGCCGCTTTACCGCCCGGAACATAAAGTCCTGCGCGGTCTAGTGGTGTTACTTTTTGACCTAAAACCGTGCCGTCTGCCTCGGTATATTGCCAAGATTCCATTTTTTGTTTTTCAGCATAAGCGCGCACGCGTGCTGCGGCAGTTTGCAGTGCTTCTGCTTTATCGGCTGGTAAATTATCCCAGGCCGCTTTTAATTGTGCTTGAGAAATTTCGAGCTGTGCTGCATCAGTCACAGAGCAATGATCAAACTGATTAGTGTAATCAATCACGGCTTGGTCGCCATTTTTGCGTACATTATCAATAATATCTAAAACTCGCTGATGAATGTCATTGTCTGAGCTTTCTTCCCAAGCCAAGAGATTTTTTAGTTGTGCTTGAAAGTCTGAGTCAGTGCTATTTAGGCGTGTGATGGATTTAGTCATATACTTTTATCGTTCAGCTAATGTTTTTTCAAATTGATCAAGTAAAGGCTGAATTACTTGATGTTTCATTTTCATCGAGGCTTTATTAACCACTAGGCGCGAGCTAATATTCATGATCAGTTCGCGAGGTTCTAAACCATTTGCTCTGAGAGTGTTGCCGGTATCGACGACATCGACAATGCAATCAGCTAAGCCAACAATCGGTGCAAGCTCCATTGCGCCATAAAGTTTGATGATTTCTGCTTGTATGCCTTTACTAGCAAAATAGCGCTCTGCTGTTTTGACATATTTAGTGGCTACTCGGACGCGGCCTGAAATCTCAGGCGCATCTTTACATGCAGCTGTCATCAATTTACAGCAAGCAATATTTAAGTCTAGTGGCTCATATAAATTATCTGAGTCATGCTCGATTAAGACGTCTTTACCTGCAACACCTAAATCAGCAGCGCCATACTCTACAAAAGTAGGTACGTCTGTGGCTCGAATAATCACCAGTTGCACGTCAGGGTGATTGGTTCTCAAAATGAGCTTGCGACTCGTTTTTGGGTCATCAATGGGGATGATGTTTGCATCTGCCAGTAAGGGTAGTGCTTCGTCGTATATTCTGCCTTTAGAAACAGCGATAGTTAACATGAATAAAGTCCCGATTATCTTGGAATACGGCGAATAATTGCGCCTAATTGTGAAAGTTTTTCTTCTATATGGTCGTAACCTCTATCGATATGATAGATACGATCAACCAAGGTTTCGCCCTCGCTGACAAGGCCAGCAAGAACTAAGCTGGCAGAAGCACGTAAATCTGTTGCCATGACTGGTGCGGCAGTGAGCTTATCTATGCCTGTACAAATGGCGGTATTAGATTCTAATTTTATATTAGCGCCCATGCGTTGCATTTCTTGGACGTGCATAAAACGGTTTTCAAATACTGTTTCGGTTATAGTGCTGACACCTTCTGCTATGCTATTCATAGCGGTGAACTGGGCTTGCATATCGGTAGGAAATGCTGGGAAGGGAGCGGTACGAAGAGAGACTGCTTTGGGGCGGTTACCGTGCATATCTAACTCAACCCAGTCTTCACCGGTAGTGATTTCGGCACCAGCTTCTTCTAGTTTTGCTAATACGGCATCTAATAAATTAGGTTGGATTTTTTTTAGTTTTATTTTTCCACGCGTTATCGCAGCAGCAACTAAATACGTGCCGGCCTCAATACGATCAGGTAGTACATCGTAATGTAAGTCTTTTACGCCAAGGCGCTCAACGCCTTCAATGGTTAGCACGTCAGTACCTATGCCGCTGATCTTGGCACCCATTTTATTAAGAAAGTGAGCGAGGTCGTTAATTTCTGGTTCGCGCGCTGCATTTTCTATAATGGTTGTGCCTTCTGCCAGCGTTGCAGCCATTAGTAGGTTTTCTGTGCCGGTTACGGTGACTTGTTCTAAAACTAAACGACAGCCTTTTAAACGTGTCGCTTTAGCGTGGATATAGCCATTTTCTACCTTGATTTCAGCGCCCATTTTTTCTAGGCCATCAAGGTGGATGTCTACCGGGCGAGCACCAATAGCACAGCCCCCAGGAAGAGAAACATCGGCTTGACCGAAACGGGCTAATAAAGGGCCTAAAACTAAAATAGATGAACGCATGGTACGCACGAGTTCGTAGGGGGCTTCTAGCTTGTTAATGGTGCTGCTATTGACTTCAATATTAAGTTTTTCATCAATGGATAGTTCCACTCCCATACAGCCTAATAGCTCCATAGTAGTAGTAATGTCGTGTAGGTGCGGGATATTACCAATGGTGACGGGGGTGTCGCTGAGTAGTGTGGCAGCTAAAATCGGTAATGCTGCATTTTTTGCTCCCGAAACGATTAGCTCGCCGGCCAGTTTTTTGCCACCAGTAATGAGTAATTTATCCATGGTATTTAATTATTCTTAGTTGTAAATAAGTTGATTTCTGAGATATAACTCAGTTTTGTCAGAGCTGTTAACTGTGCTGGAATATTATCAAAGTACAGTTTTTTTTGATGTGCTTGGGCAAATTTTATCCATTCTATAAGTAAAGCAAGGCCAGCGCTATCAATTTTACCAACCTGTTGTAAGTCGATAGTGATGCTGGAAGGTGCTTGTGTGAAGTCTAGAGTGTTTAATACTGACTTATTAATGGTGTTAAAAATAAGATTGCCTTTAAGTATATAATTTCCCGGTTCAGGTCTGGTTATTTCTATGTTTTGCATGGTTTTATTCAGACTTATCCGATGAATTGAATAGGAATTGGCTGATAAGTCGTTCCAGTACTAAGGCTGACTGGGTTAACTCGATGGTGCTGCCTTCTTGTAAAGATTCATCTAGTCCGCCAGGCGTTAAGCCTACATATTTATCACCTAGCAAACCAGAGGTTAATATGCTCGCAGAGGTGTCGCTAGGCAGTGTATTGTAACGCGAGTCTATGCGCATGATGACCTCGGCGTCAAAATTTCGAGCATCGAAATTAATTTCAGTTACACGGCCAATAGGCACGCCCGCCATAGAAACGAGTGCTTTTGTTTTTAGTCCACCAGCATCATCAAAATGTGCGCTTATAGTGTAGCTACCATTGTCTTTTAGGGCGTTAAAATTGCTGACTTGCAGGGCAAGAAAGAAAAGGGCAGCAATGGCGATACTGACAAAAAATCCGACTAAAATCTCTAGGGATTTGTACTGCATGATTAGTTTGCTCCAAACATAAGGGCGGTTAATAAAAAATCAAATAAAAGAATAGCGAACGCTGAGTTAACAACTGTGCGTGTTGTCGCACGGCTGATGCCGGCTGATGTAGGAAGTGCATCGTAGCCTTCAAATAATGCAATCCAAGAAACTAGCCAAGCAAAAATAATGCTTTTTATGATGCCATTGACAATATCATCATAAAAATCGATGGAGCTTTGCATTTGCGACCAGTAAGCGCCAGCATCGACGTTTAATAATTCTACGCCCGCTAAATGCCCGCCTATAATACCAATGGCGCTAAATAAAGCAGCCAGTAATGGAAGCGAAATGAACCCGGCAAAAAAGCGTGGGGCAATAATGTATTTAAGCGGGTCAATAGCCATCATTTCCATGCCTGAAAGTTGCTCGGTTGCCTTCATTAAACCAACCTCAGCAGTCAAAGCAGAGCCAGCACGCCCAGCAAAGAGTAAGGCGCTAACCACAGGGCCAAGTTCTCTGACCAATGAAGCGGCAACCATAATACCTAATGATGATTCAGCGCCAAAGGTGGATAGGGTGTATACGCCCTGAAGTCCAAGCACCATGCCGACAAAAAGGCCGGAGATACAAATTAGCCAAAATGTTAGTACACCGACATTATAGAGTTGTTTGATGAGTAAGTTTGGACGCTTTAAGGTATAGCCTAATGCCATTAATAGGGATATAAAAAAAAGACTACTACGGCCTAATTTGGCTAGCGCTTTTAAGGTGGATTGACCTAGTGATTGGAATATATTCATTGCTGTGTATTAGCGAGTAGGTCGGTGGTAAAGTCATTTGCTGGATAATGAAAAGGCACGGGGCCATCCGCTTTGGCTTGCATAAATTGTTGAACCCATGCGGATTTTGAATGGCTGAGCTCTTCGGGCGTGCCTTGGCCGGCAATTTTTCCTTCGGATAGTAAGTAAATATAATCGGCAATTTCGGCAGTTTCTTGTACGTCGTGAGAAACAACAATACTGGTTAAGTCTAATGTTTGGTTGAGTGTTTGAATGAGTTTTACTAAAATACCCAGTGAAATCGGATCTTGCCCAGTAAACGGCTCGTCATACATGATCATATTAGGGTCAAGCGCTAAAGCTCTTGCCATGGCAACACGTCTAGCCATGCCGCCGGATAATTCACTGGGCATTAGGTCGCGTGCGCCTCGTAAGCCGACAGCATTTAGTTTCATAAGTACCAGTGTGCGAATCATGGATTCAGGCAGTTTGGTGTGCTCTCTAATGGGAAAGGCAATATTATCGTAAACAGACATATCGGTGAGCAGTGCGCCACTTTGAAAGAGCATGCCCATCTTTTTGCGTAAGGTAAATAGTTTGTTGCGAGAAAGTGCGTGTACGTTTTCTTGGTCGATTAATATAGTGCCGCTATCAGGTTTGATTTGCCCTCCTATGAGTTTTAATAGGGTGGTTTTTCCTGTGCCGCTAGGCCCCATGATAGCTGTAATTTTGTGCGGCATAATATCGAGTGAGATATTGTCAAAAATTTTTCTGTTACCATGCGAGAAAGTTAAGTTACGAATGGAAATCATAAGAAAAATTTTACCTGTTACACAAAAAAGTAAGCATTATAATTGAAAGCCTGCTTCTACAGGTATTTTTTCAGTGGCAAGGTAGCTTTATCAAAAACTGCGCACTATAATTTGGGCTCATCTTTGTTATTGCGTTTACCTACTATTAGGGAATTTAAGTATGACCATCGAAGAACAACCTTTGTCGAGTGATGAGCTAGCTAAAATACACGCTTATTGGCGTGCGGCTAATTATCTGTCCGTTGGGCAAATTTACTTAATGGATAACCCATTGTTGCGAGAGCCATTAACTCTAGAACATGTGAAACCGCGATTATTAGGTCACTGGGGTACAACTCCAGGGTTGAACTTCATTTATGCGCATATGAATAGAGTGATTAAATCTCAAGACTTAAATGCGCTTTATATTGCAGGGCCAGGGCATGGCGGTCCTGGTATTGTAGCGAACACTTGGTTGGAAGGCACTTATAGTGAGTACTATCCCAATATTTCTGAAGATGCAGCGGGTATGCGCCGTTTATTTAAGCAATTTAGTTTTCCTGGTGGTATTCCAAGTCATGTTGCTCCTGAAACGCCAGGGTCTATGCACGAAGGTGGAGAGTTAGGTTATTCGGTTTCTCATGCTTATGGCGCAGTATTCGATAATCCGGACTTGATCGCTTGTTGTGTGGTCGGGGATGGTGAGGCAGAGACGGGGCCATTGGCAACTTCTTGGCACTCGAATAAATTCCTAAACCCAATTCGTGACGGTGCAGTGCTGCCAATCTTGCATTTGAACGGCTACAAAATTGCCAACCCAACGCTTTTGGCGCGTATGCCGAAAGAAGAGTTAGAAAGTTTATTTGTTGGTTATGGTTATAAGCCTTATTTTGTTGAAGGCTCTGATCCTGATGTAATGCATCAGAAAATGGCAGCGACAATGGATGCTGTCATTGCTGAAATCAAGTCTATTCAAAAGCAAGCGCGTGATTCAGGTGTGCCTGCACGACCCACTTGGCCGTTGATTATTTTGCGTTCACCCAAAGGCTGGACGGGGCCTAAAGAGGTTGATGGTAAGAAAACAGAAGATTTCTGGCGTTCGCATCAGGTGCCTTTCGCGGCAGTACGTGAAGACCCTGAACACTTAAAGTTATTAGAAACTTGGTTGAAAAGTTATAAAGCAGAAGAATTATTTGATGAAAATGGTACTTTTTTAGCTGAGTTAAAAGAATTGGCACCGAACTATCAAAAGCGGATGAGTGATAATCCGCATACCAATGGTGGTTTGCTGCTGAGAAAATTACATATGCCTTGGTTTGGTGATTATGCTGTCGATGTACCGCAACCTGGAGCGGTAAAAGCGGAAGCCACGCGCGTACAAGGTACTTTTTTACGCGATGTAATGAACGCCAATGCTAAAGAACAGAATTTTCGTTTGTTTGGCCCAGATGAAACGGCTTCAAATCGTTGGGGGGCTGCTATTGAAGGAACGGGCAGAACTTGGTTGGATGCGACAATTCCTGAAGATGATCATTTGGCTACCGATGGTCGGGTTATGGAAATCTTATCTGAGCATACCTGCCAAGGCTGGTTGGAAGGGTATTTATTGACTGGTCGACATGGTTTTTTTAATTGCTATGAAGCCTTTATTCATATTATTGATTCAATGTTTAATCAGCATGCGAAATGGCTGAAGACTACGAGCGAAATTGAATGGCGTCGCCCTGTTGCTTCCTTGAACTATTTATTGTCATCGCATGTATGGCGTCAAGACCATAATGGTTTCTCGCATCAAGATCCTGGTTTTATCGATCATGTAGTAAATAAAAAATCTTCGGTTATTCGTGTCTATCTGCCGCCTGATGCTAACACGTTGTTATCGGTAACGGATCATTGTTTGCGTAGTCGAAACTATATTAATGTCGTTGTTTGTGGTAAACAAAATGCCGAGCAATGGCTGGATATGGATGCGGCGATCAAGCATTGTACTGCTGGGCTTGGTGTTTGGGATTGGGCGAGCAACGATCAAGAAACAGGCGAGCCTGATGTTGTTATGGCTTGTGCCGGTGATGTGCCTACGTTAGAAACTTTGGCGGCAGTTAAGATTTTGCGTGAATTACTGCCTGAGTTAAAAGTCAGAGTAGTCAATGTGGTCAATTTAATGAAGTTGATGCCACAAGAAGAGCACCCACATGGCTTGCTTGATCGTGAATTTGAAGATATTTTTACTCCAGATAAGCCGGTGATTTTCGCTTATCATGGTTATCCTTGGTTGATTCATCGTTTGACCTATCGACGCCCAAATCACAGCAATATTCATGCTCGTGGCTATAAGGAGGAAGGTACAACTTCAACGCCATTTGATATGGTGGTGATGAATGATTTAGATCGCTTTCATTTAGTTATGGATGTTGTTAAGCGGGTGCCTGCGTTGCGTCATCGCGCGGTGTATGTGCAGCAAATGATGCGTGATAAGTTAATTGATCATCAGCAATACGTGCGTCAGCATGGGGATGATATGCCAGAAATTCGTGACTGGAAGTGGAGTGATTAGTTTTTAAGCTGCATTATGAATTGGCTGTTTTATAAAAAAGTGGGCGGTTATGGTTAGTGTGTTGGCTATAATCGCCTCTTTTTTTGTGCTGATCTTTTGATTTATGATGATAGCTTAGGGGTTGGTTTGTTTTTATGGCACAATAAGCAATTTTTGCACCAAAAGAATTATGTTAATTGATTTTATTGCCTTGGCTCTAGGTTTAGTTGTCTTGGTTTTTGCTGCTGATTGGTTTGTTGATGGAACCTCTTCGATTGCGCGCAATTTAGGTGTTTCACCTTTATTGGTTGGTTTGACCATTGTTGGTTTGGGGACTTCGGCTCCTGAAATTCTAGTGGCATCCTTGGCTTCAGTGCAAGGTAATCCAGGCTTGGCGATTGGTAATGCGATTGGTTCTAATATTGCAAATATTGGCTTAATTTTGGGGTGTACGGCACTAATATCACCGCTGGCCTTTCATTCAGGCTTATTGAAACGTGAACTGCCCGTTTTAATGCTTATTAGTATTTTTTGTTATGTCTTGGCTTTAGATGGCTTAAGTGTTGTTGACGGCATAATGATGTTGCTTGCGTTGGCTTTATTTTTATTTTGGTTGATTAGAACTGCTCTGGCTGATCGAAAAAATGATGTTTTAGCTCAAGAAATGGAAGCTGAAATTCCTGAAACAATGCCTAATAATAAGGCTTGGATATATTTCGCAGTAGGTCTGATTGGCTTATTGCTTAGCTCAAAAGTTTTAGTCTGGGCATCGGTAAATATTGCTCAAGCTATGGGGGTTAGTGATTTAGTGATCGGTTTAACTATTGTCGCTCTTGGCACGAGTTTGCCTGAGTTAGCAGCCTCTATTAGTAGTGTTTTAAAGGGTGAAGATGATTTAGCGGTTGGTAATGTCATTGGGTCTAATGTTTATAATTTATTGGCAGTGTATTCTTTGCCTGCTTTGATAGCACCTGGGCCTGTAGGTGCGACGGTGATTAGTCGTGATTTTCCTGTTTTGCTAGGGATGACTGGAGTATTATTTATTTTAGGCATAGGGCTTTCTAAGGCGGGAAATATTAATCGCTGGGAAGGTTCGGCTTTATTGTCAGCTTACTTGTTTTATCAGTGGACTATTTTTCAAAATACTACTTTATAAGGTAAGTAAATATGGATGATAAGCAGTTAATGACCACGGCTTGCGAAGTTATTAATATAGAGGCGCAGGCAGTTAATGCGCTAAGCGTAAAAATTGATGAGAATTTTATTCAAGCTTGTCATTTGATTGCGGCTTGTAAAGGTAGAGTTGTCGTCACGGGGATGGGCAAGTCGGGACATATTGCGGGGAAGATAGCAGCAACTTTGGCGAGTACTGGAACGCCAGCTTTTTTTGTGCATCCTGGCGAAGCAAGCCATGGTGATTTAGGTATGATTACTCGGCAGGATGTCGTATTAGCTTTGTCTAATTCGGGTGAAACGGCTGAGATTGTAACGCTATTACCCTTAATTAAGCGCCTTGCAGTGCCGATGATAGCAATGACCGGTAGGTCGGATTCTACTTTAGCTAAATTTTCTTCTGCGCATATTAGTAACGCCGTAGAAAAAGAAGCCTGTTCTTTAGGATTGGCACCTACAGCGAGTACTACGGCTGCACTTGTTATGGGGGATGCGCTCGCTGTAACTTTAATGACACTACAGGGCTTTACGCGCGATGAGTTTGCTTTGTCGCACCCTGGGGGGAGTTTAGGCAGGCGCTTGCTGGTTTTAGTTAGTGATATTATGCATGCGGGAGATCAATTGCCGGTTGTTACAGCTGATGTGGGTGTTATGGATGCATTGGTAGAAATGACGGCTAAAAAGTTAGGTATGACGGCTGTTGTAGATGTGCAAGGTTGTTTGTTGGGGATTTTTACGGATGGCGATTTGCGGCGTATATTGGCAAAATCAATCGATATTAATGCTGCGCAGGTGGCTGATGTAATGACGGCTAATTGTCAGGTGATACGTTCGGATATTTTGGCGGCCGAAGCAATGCAGGTAATGGAAGAAAAGAAAATTAATGCTTTAATCGTTGTCGATGACGAAAGTAAAGTTGTTGGCGCGCTTAATATGCACGACTTAATTCATGCGGGAATCGTCTGATATGCAAGATAGAACGGAAAAAGCCAAAAAGATCAAAGTGTTAATTTTGGATGTTGATGGCGTTTTAACAGATGGGAAGCTTTATTTTGATCAGCAAGGCGAAGAGTATAAATCTTTTAATGTGCGTGATGGTTTAGGTATTAAGTTACTGCAAAAATCGGGAATTAAGGTTGCGATAATTTCAGGTCGAGGTTCTAAACCTGTTGCTTTGCGTATGGAAATGTTAGGTATCGATTTAGTTTATCTTGAGCAATTAGATAAGGGGGTTGCGCTGCAAGATATTATGCTAAAAACAGGCTGTACTCTTGAACAAATGGCGCATGTAGGCGATGATTTGATTGATTTGCCCGTGCTAACTCAGGTCGGTTTAGCGATTGCAGTGCAAGATGCTAATGAACAAATTTTGCCTTATGTAGATTGGCAGACGAGGCAAGTTGGTGGGTTAGGTGCTGTGCGTGAGGTGTGTGATTTTATCTTGCAAGCGCAAGGCAAAATGGCCGCGCTAGTTGAGTCGTATAAAGCTGGCTAATGATGTTGCAGCAATATAAAGGTGCTATTTTTTTGCTCTTTATTTTTTTAGTTTCGATGTGGGCAGCTAACCGTGGCAATGATAAAGGTGCTCAGAAGCCATTAAAGAAGGTAGAGCATAGCGCAGATCATTTTGCGGTAAATTATAGCAAAACACAGATGAGTGAATTGGGCGTTGCCAAAGAAAAAATAGATGCTGATTACGCGGCGCATTATAGTGATAATGATGAAACGGAGCTAACTAAGCCGGTAATGACCTTATATCAAGGTCTCTTGCCGCCTTGGATTATTCGTTCGCAGACAGGTGTGATTAGTGCAGGTGGAGAGAAGATATTTCTGCAAGGACAAGTATTTATTGATCGTGCTGCAGCAAAATCGGTGCGCGAAGTTAATATTAAAACAACGAACTTACGCATAGAGCCGAAACGAAATTATGCAGAAACAGATGACTGGGCTGAATTGGTGAGTGAAACCGATAAGATGTCGGGTACGGGAATGAGATTGGTTTATCAGGATCCCTTGTATATCAAGTTATTAGCAAATGTTAAAGGCAGGCATGTGTATGAATAAAAGATTATTGAAAGTATTTTTTGCATTGATGATGACTTTTTGTATAGGTGCGTATGCGTTAGAAAGTGACAGCAAGCAGCCTATTACTATAGAGTCTGACTCAGGCTTTTATGATGATAAAAAAGGTCTGAGCACTTATGCCGGTAAAGTCGTTATTATTCAGGGAACTATGCGTTTAGATGCGGATAAAGTTGTAGTTTATTTGGATAATAGAGAAATACAAAAAATGGTCGCGACTGGCGCGCCGGTAAAGTTTCAGCAAACACCTGAAGCGGGTAAGGAGGATGTGCATGGCAACTCTTTAATTGCTGAATATTACCCAGAAACTGCAGTGCTTGTCATGATGCAAAAAGCTGTGATCTGGCAGGGGGGGAATAGTACTGCTAGTGAAAGAATAGAATATGATCGTGTTAGTGAAGTCGTTAAGGCTGGACAGGAAGGTTCCTCAAGTAAGCGTGTGCATGTAATTTTACAGCCCAAAAGCGAGTCTAAAAAGTAATTATGGCGATTTTGTCAGCAAAAAATATTGGCAAGACTTATGGCAAGCGTGCTGTGGTGCAGAATGTATCTTTGCATGTGGGCAGTAATGAAATTGTTGGTTTGTTAGGGCCGAATGGTGCAGGTAAAACTACGAGTTTTTATATGGTGGTCGGCTTAGTGCGTGCAGATTCGGGGCACATTTTTTATGATGATAAGGATATTACTCAATACCCAATGCATATACGCGCTAAGATGGGGGTAGGGTATTTACCTCAGGAGGCCTCTGTATTTCGTAAGTTAAGTGTTGAAGATAATCTGCGTGCAGTACTGGAATTAAGAAAAGAGCTGAATAAGGAAAAAATAGAGTTAATTATTGATGAGTTATTAGCTGAGTTTAGTATTACGCATATTCGCCATAATATAGGAATGAGTTTATCGGGTGGCGAGCGTCGAAGGGTTGAAATTGCTAGGGCTTTAGCGACAGATCCTGAGTTTATTCTGTTGGATGAGCCTTTTGCGGGGGTTGATCCTATTTCGGTTATTGAAATTCAGAAAATCATTGCCCATCTAAAAAATAGAAATATTGGCGTTTTAATTACCGAGCATAATGTTCGTGAGACATTAGGGATTTGTGATCGGGCCTATATTTTAAATGCAGGGCAGGTAATTGCTGAAGGGTCTTCAGCTGATATTGTCGCTAATGAAGAAGTGCGACGGGTTTATTTGGGTGAGAATTTTAGTCTTTAAGGGAATATTTATGGTGTTTACTTCGTTTGATCTTAAGGTAAGTTAGCTGAATGAAACAGTCTTTGCAACTCCGGATGGGGCAGCAGTTATCTATGACGCCTCAGTTACAGCAGGCGATCAAGTTACTGCAGCTATCAACGCTTGATTTACAGCAAGAAATTCAACAAGCATTAGATTCAAATATGATGCTTGAAGTTGCTGAGGATGAAGGTAGCTCTTTGAATGAGCAAAAAGTTGTTGAAAATACGGTAGATAAAACAGATCAGACTAGTAGTGAAGGTTCGCAAACGGATGTGCCTGATGAGTTACCTACAGATAGCTCTTGGGAGGATGTCTTTGAATCTGTACAAATGGGTACGGCTGCTGAGCCAGCTGGGGATATGCCTGACTTTGAAGTGCAGCGAAGTAAAGCGGATAGCTTGCAGGATCACTTGTTATGGCAAATGGAAATGGTGCCTTTTACTGACAGGGATCAAGCAATGGCTATGGCGATTATTGATTCCGTTAACGGTGATGGCTATTTAAATAGTACTCCAGATGACATATATGAGGGCTTGGCTGAGCAGCTGGAAGACCTAGAGATGGATGAGCTGTATGCAGTTTTACATCGTATACAGCGATTTGACCCGGCGGGGGTAGTGGCGGAGAATTTGCAAGATTGTTTGCGCTTACAGTTGGTGCAACTACCAGACTCTACGCTTTTTAAAACGCAGGCTTTAGAGCTGGTAGAACGATTTTTAGATTTATTGGCAGCACAAGATCAAGTTAAGTTAATGCGTAAGCTGGCTGTTTCAGAAACTCAATTGGCAGAAATTATTGCTTTAGTGCGCTCGCTAGACCCGCAGCCTGGGCGATCTATTGAAGAGAGTGAGTCTGAATATATTGTGCCTGATTTGTTTGTGTTTAAGGTTGATGGGGAATGGCGAGTTGAATTAAATCCAGATATTGCGCCTAAGTTACGCGTTAACCCTTTTTATTCGGGCATGATTAAGCGAGCAGATAATAGTAAAGATAATGTCAGCATGAAAGAGCATCTGCAGGAAGCAAAGTGGTTTATTAAGAGTTTACATAGTCGGAATGATACTTTATTGCGTGTTGGGCGTAGTATTATTGCTAAGCAAATAGAGTTTCTTGAACATGGGGAAATTGCCATGAAGCCCATGGTGTTAAGGGATATTGCAGAAGAATTGGAACTGCATGAGTCAACTATTTCTCGGGTAACTACGCAGAAATATATGCACTTACCCAATGGCGTGATTGAATTTAAGTATTTTTTTTCCAGTCATGTTTCAACGTCTGCAGGAGGAGAATGTTCGGCCACTGCCATCAGAGCGTTTATCAAAGAGTTAGTTAGTACGGAAAACCCCGCAAAGCCATTAAGTGATAGTAAAATTGCGGATTTATTGGAAGAAAAGGGAATTAATGTTGCCAGGCGCACTATCGCTAAGTACCGCGAAGCAATATCTATTCCATCATCTAGTCAAAGAAAGCGACTTTTGTAAGAAAGTAGTATAATGACTATTTTTTTGAGCACTATTAGGAGTTAAAAATATGCAAGTTAGCATAACTGGTCATCACGTTGAAGTAACAGAAGCAATGAAGCAGCATGTAGAAGAGAAAATTGGTAAATTGAAGCGTCATTTTGATAATGTAACTGATGTGCATGTTATTTTGACAGTAGAAAAATTAGAGCAAAAAGCAGAAGCGACAGTGCAAATCAGTGGTGCAACATTATTTGCTGATGATTCTCAAGACAATATGTATACAGCTATTGATAGTATGGTTGATAAATTAGATCGTCAAATTATTAAACATAAAGAAAAAACTCAAGCACGCCGCAGTTAATTTATGTTGCATGCATGGTTTATATATTAAAAAATAGAAAGCCATGCATGCAGAAATGAGCCTAAGCGAAGAATGTAGAGGATTTTTCTTCGCTTAGGCTTCATCCTGAAGGATAATATTCTCTACTAAGACTATGAAATTATTGATTTTGACTGGCTTATCCGGCTCAGGAAAAAGTATTGCTTTAGATACCCTTGAGGATTGCGGCTTTTACTGTATAGATAATTTACCGATTACCTTGCTAGATGATTTTGTCACTAATGTGATGCAGCAGGACCCCAAGACGTATAGCAAAACAGCAATTGGGATTGATGCAAGAAATCATGGTGAAAGTTTATATGCTTTTGCTGATAAGTTAGCTTTAATTAGAGCGCAAGGTATCTGTTGTGACGTGATTTATATGCAAGCAGAAGCTGAAGTATTGCTGAAGCGATATAGTGAAACAAGACGACGACACCCCCTAACTGATTTGAATTTGCCGTTAAAAGAGGCGATTAAAGTCGAGAAAGAAATGCTCACGTCTGTTGCAAAATGTGCGGATTTAGTCGTTGATACGAGTCGTACTCATTATCATCAATTAAGAGAATTAATTAGAGGGTATGTTCAGGAGGGCTCGCAGCAAAAAATTTCTATACAAACACAGTCTTTTGGATTTAAGCATGGCTTGCCTTTAGATGCTGATTTTGTATTTGATGCGCGCTGTTTACCAAACCCGTATTGGAGCCCGGAGCTTAGAGGGTTTACTGGCAAAGACCAGCCAGTAATAGATTTCTTAAGCTCAGAATCAATAGTTACAGAGTTTTTTCAAGATATTTCAGGTCTTTTAGACCGCTGGATTCCGCGTTTTGAAAAGGAAAATCGTAGTTATTTAACCGTTGCTGTCGGTTGTACCGGAGGGCAGCATCGTTCGGTATTTTTAGTGGATAGTCTTGCGCGACACTTTCAGAGCAAGGCATTCAATGTCATTATCAGGCACCGAGAGTTACAGTGAAAAAGGTGGTTTGCCTGCTTAGTCGGTTGCTAGGAAAAAAAAAGGATAGATATGCAAGTAAATAGACCACAAGATCACTCTGATATACATTTAGAGCGTTATGAAGGACTTAGATGATGGTGCGCTTTATGAGGCGCGTAGTCATCTGCTGAGTTTGTATCCGGCTGAAATTGCTTTATTGCTCAGGTCGTTGCCTATCGATTATAGGTATCAGTTATGGGCTATTGTTGCTCCTGAAGTCATGGGGCAGATACTCGTGCCTCTTCAAGGCGAGGTGCGTATTGGCCTTATTGAGCATACTTCTGCACAAGATTTAGTGATTGGTGCAAATGAATTGGCGCCGAGAGATTTAGCTGATTTAGTCGGTGACTTTTCTGCTGAGACCAGAGATAAAGTCCTGAGGAAAAAGAACGATAGTCGGCTTGAAGCCGCACTTGCTTATGATGGACATACAGCGGGCGGCCTAATGACGATGGATGTATTGACTATAAGGGCGGATGTTACTGTAGATGCTGTTTTGCGCTTATTGCGAGTGCAAAAGAAAATGACAGGAAATATGGATAGTCTGTTTGTGGTAGATCGTACAAATCATTATCAAGGCATGCTGCCTGCGGCTACGATTTTGACTAGTGATCCACTTATGGTTGTGTCTAAATTAATGGATGTTTCTATTGCGGCAATTCCTTTGAATATGCCGGTGTCCGAAGTTGCCACTATTTTCGAGCATAGAGATATTTTATCGGCAGGTGTTATCGATGAGAATGGCTTGCTAGTAGGGCGAATTACTGTCGATGATGTGGTTGATGTTATTAGAGAGGAAGCAGACCACGCTATTTTGAGTTCAGCAGGTTTGGATGAAGAGCACGATTTGTTCTCGCCTGTTTTGGTTAGTGCCAAGCGACGAGCTGTATGGTTGGGTGTGAATTTATTTACCGCATTTTTAGCATCATGGGTCATTGGTCTGTTTGAAGCAACGATTGATGAAATTGTTGCTTTGGCGGTATTAATGCCGGTGGTCGCTAGTATGGGGGGGATTGCTGGTAGTCAAACCTTGACTCTAGTGATTCGTGGTTTGGCATTGCATCAAATTAGTTCGGCGAACGCTATGTCCTTTTTGTTTAAAGAGTTAGCTGTTGGTGCCTTAAATGGTATTGTTTGGTCTGTCGTTGTGGCGTTGATTGCTGCGGCTTGGTTTTCAGATATGCCATTAGGTATGATGCTTGGTGGGGCCATGATTATTAATTTAACCTGTGCTGCATTTGCTGGGGTTATGATTCCACTCTTTTTACAAAAAAGAGGGATTGATCCTGCGCTAGCGGGTGGTGTGTTATTAACCACGGTAACAGATGTGATTGGCTTTATGTCCTTTTTAGGGTTGGCAACAATTTTTCTACTGGCTTAAAGCTGTCTTTAAAAAATTATATTGAGGAAATAAAAATGAGTATAAAAAAATCACCTTTAGCAATGGTAGTAGGAACGGCATTGTTTTCAGGCTTGTCTGTTACAGCGGCTCAAGCGGAAGAGTTTGTTGGTGTTGAGAGTAACCCATTTACCCTAACTGAATTAGATAATGGTTATATGCAAGTTGCGGAAGCTGATAAGTCTAAGCAAGGCGATATGAAAATGAAAGCGGGTGCTTGTGGAGAGGGGAAATGCGGCGCTAGCATGACGGCTCCAGGTGCTTTAGAAAAAACAGCGGAAGGTAAATGTGCAGGCAATAAGCCTATGCCCGGAGCTAAAAAAGCTGATGCGAAAGCTATGGAAGGAAAATGTGGTGAAGGGAAATGCGGCAGTAGTATGCAATAAGGTGTAAATGTTGCCGGAATATATTATCCGGTGATGTAATTTTAAGCTCATAAAGTGCGCTTGCGTGACATTTTATGAGCTTTTTTATTGCCTGTAAGTTTTGTAATTAATGTGGGGCAGGAGGGGAGGTTTTAGCTCAAGCAAGTATAAGGAAGTGATTATGTTTTTAGTTCCGATACATCACATTAAAAACATTTTTTAAATGCTTGATAGGTAATGTTATTTTGGATAATTTTAAATGCAAAATTAGTGGGTAAGGTAGTGATTTTTAAGAAATATTAGCTTTATTTTTAAACAACCTTGACTAACGAATTCTAGAAAACTATAGTTACACTCAGTGGTGAGAAGTGGTGAAAAGTAGTTTTTTTAGGAAGGCTGTGGTTATTTCAGGGGAAATAGGATGTTTCGAGGGGTCACGGCAATTAATTTAGATGCAAAAGGCCGTTGTGCAATTCCTACTCGATACCGAGAGGAGTTACAAGACTGCTGTGAGCGTCAATTAGTTGTAACTGTTGCTGTGAATGAGCGCTGTGTTGGTGAACCTGGGTGCTTGTGGGTTTATCCTCTGCCTGAATGGAATAAACTAGAGTTAACTATTAGTAAGTTACCTACCTTAGATAAAATGGCTGGAAAATTGCGTCGTTTTGTTATTGGTTATGCGACTGAAGCAGAAATGGATGCGCAAGGGCGTATATTATTATCGGAAAAATTAAGAAAGTTTTCTGGAATGGAAAAAAAGCTCATTTTAGTGGGGCAGCTGAATAAGTTTGAAATATGGAATGAAGCTTCCTGGAACGCCAAAGAAGATGAATGGATGAATGGCGACCAAGATGACGATTTGAGTGAAGTAAGTAATTTATCTTTTTAATTGGGAAAATCATGCATTTACCGGTGTTATATAGCGAAGCTTTGCGTGAATTAACCATTAAATCTGATGGGATTTATATCGATTGTACTTTTGGTCGAGGCGGACATAGCAAAGGTTTGTTGCAGCAATTAGGTCCCGAAGGGAAGTTGCTGGCATTAGATAGAGACTTGGATGCGATCAACTCTGATATTGCGCAGGAGTTATCTAAGGACCCACGTTTTGAGTTAGAGCATTGTTGTTTTTCGCAGTTACAAAATGTAGTAGAAAAGCGAGCTTGGATAGGTAAGGTTGATGGGATTCTTATGGATTTTGGGGTTTCTTCTCCACAGCTAGATAATGCTGAGCGTGGCTTTAGTTTTATGCAAGATGGTCCGCTAGATATGCGTATGGATTGTAGTGCTGGGTTATCGGCGGCTGAATGGTTGGCTAGTGTCTCAGAGCAAGATTTAGTGCGTGTGCTTTATGATTATGGTGAAGAGCGTTTTGCACGGCGAATTGCTGCTGCTGTTGTCGCGCAGAGGTTAGAAGGGCCTTTAGAAACAACTAAGCAGTTTGTTGATTTATTGGTTGAGGCAATCCCGTTTAGAGAAAAGCATAAGCACCCTGCTACACGCAGTTTTCAGGCAGTAAGAATAGCAGTAAATCACGAGTTAGATGAAATAAGCTCTGTCTTAGGGCAAGCGGTCAATGTTTTAGCGAGTGGTGGTAAGCTCGCGGTTATTTCTTTTCATTCTCTAGAAGATAGAATTGTGAAACGCTTTATTAGGGATGAGTCGCGTGGAAAGTACAATCCAGTGAAGTTACCTATGCAGGCTGATGAGTTGGCTGCGATAAGGTTAATAAAATGTGGTAAAGCAATTAAGGCTGGGGCAGAAGAGTTGACACAGAATACTAGAGCGCGCAGTGCTGTTATGCGTGTTGCAGAGCGTAAGTAATACTGAATTATGGAGCGCATGTTTGTCGTAATTTTGCTGATAATGTTAGTAGGTTCGGGCTTGGCGGTTATTTACGCTAAGTATAATTCTCGATTGGTTTTTATTGAAATACAAAAAGCTGAGCAAGAGTTGGATCGATTGGAAGTGTTGTGGGGCAGGTTAACACTCGAAGAGCGTATGTTGGCAGATCATAATAGGGCTGAAGAAGTCGCTAGAAAAACAATGGGGTTAGTCGAGTTAGAGCGGAAATCTATCGTTTATATAAAGCTTTAGCTATGGCGGCTACTGAAAAGAAGAAAAATAGTAAAAAAGCCAGCGATTTTTCGGGAAGAAGAAAGCTGGTGCTTGTTTTTATGCTACTTGGAGTGTGTGTGCTTATTTTAAAAGCAATACAGTTGCAAGTTATGGATACACAGTTTTTGCAGAAGCAAGGGCGGAGTCGGCAGGTTGGCACGGTCAAGATTGCGGCTTATAGAGGACAAATTCAGGATCGTAATGGTGAAAGCCTTGCTGTTAGTGCGCCAGTGGAATCAGTTTGGGTTAATCCTCAATACTGTAAAGAAACAGAGATTGAAGAGTCCAAATTAGTTTGTAGTGATTTAACTGATATTCGGTTTAAGCAAGCGGCGAAACTTTTGGGAGTGTCTTTAACTAAGTTACTAAAAGCTTTTGATGCTTCAACAAATAAGCAATTTGTCTATTTAAAAAGACATATTGAACCTAGCGTAGCGGTAGAGGTTAAGGCCTTAGGTTTGCCAGGTATAAGCTTTATTCGAGAGTTTAAGCGCTTCTATCCGACTGGGGAAGTTGCTGCTCATCTGTTAGGTTTTACTAATATAGATGATAAGGGTCAAGAGGGCTTGGAGTTAATGTATAACTCAAGTTTGAAAGGTGTTGCCGGTAGTAAGCGGGTTATTCGAGATGGTAAGAGGCGCATTATTGAAGAGCAAAACCTAGAAAGCATTAAAGAGCCAGTGGATGGACAGGATTTACAATTAAGTATTGATGAGCGTTTGCAGTATTTAGCTTATAAAGAATTAAAGGCTGGCGTAGTAAAGCATAGGGCAAAGTCTGCTTCTTTGGTGATATTAGAGGCTGAAACGGGAAATATTTTAGCGGTAGTTAATCAGCCGTCTTTTAACCCGAATATGCGTAAAAACTTAAAGATATCCCGTTATCGGAATAGAGCAATAACTGATGTTTATGAGCCTGGTTCAACAATGAAGCCTTTAGTTGTTGCTGCTGCTTTAGAAGGCGGGTTTATTAAAGATACGCAGGTGTTTGATACTAAAGACTTTAAGATTAAAGGTAGGAAGGTTAGGGACGATCATAAATATGGCACTTTAAACTTAACGGATGTCTTGAAAAAATCAAGCAATGTTGCGGCCAGTAAAATTGCCTTATCCATGCCGCCTGATTATTTCTGGCGTTTTTATCATGATTTAGGTTTTGGTGTCGCTCCTAGGGTTAATTTTCCTGGAGAAGCGAGTGGTACTTTGCCTGAGTATTTTGGTTGGAGTAAGTTTGAGCAGGCAACTTTATCATTTGGTTATAGAGTCTCAATGTCCACTTTACAGTTAGCTCGGGCATACACAGTTTTAGCTGATGATGGGGTGTTGCATTCAGTGAGTTTGCTGAAGCGTGAAAAAGATGAATATGCTACGCAGGTTTTATCGCCTAAAACAGCAATAAAAGTAAGAACAATGATTGAACAGGTTGTGCAAAAAGGTGGTACTGCGACTAGAGCGCGAGTAGATGGTTATCGGGTGGCAGGTAAAACGGGCACGGCTAAAAAAGCCAGTAGAAAGGGAGGTTATGGAGATGAACATTTGTCCGTATTTGTTGGTATGGCACCTGCTAGCGACCCAAAACTAGTCATTGCCGTGATGGTTGATTCACCACAAGGTGATTATTATGGTGGTTTAGTGGCTGCGCCAATTTTTGCTAAAGTCATGGGTGGCGCGCTAAGAGTTTTAGGTGTTGCTCCTGATGAAGAGCAAACCATGTCGGTATTATTAAGCAAGCAGTGATATGCAGTTAGTAGAATTATTGGCGGGTGTTGCTGATGTGCCTCAGGATGTAGAGCTGACAAATATTGCTTTAGATAGTCGGGCAGTGGGCACTGGCGGTGTTTTTTTTGCTTTAGCTGGAGCTAAGCAGCACGGGATGCAATTTGCGCATCAAGTTCAGCAGCAGGGTGCTGTTGCTATTATTTATGATCCAGCGAATGGCGGGGATTTATTAGCTGAGTCTGTAGCTGGTTTAAATTTAATTGCTGTTGAGCGGTTAGCCGATAAATTGGGTGATTTGGCCGCTAAATATTATGACTGGCCTACTAGGCAGTTGCATGTTGTGGGTATTACTGGGACGAATGGTAAAACTTCCTGTAGTCAGTTTTTGGCGCAAGTACTTGATGACTGCGGCGTTATTGGCACGCTCGGTTGGGGTATTTATCCAAATTTACAAAGAACCTGTAACACGACGCCTGATGCGTTAATGTTACAAAAAATATACGCTGAGTTTGTCGCGAAAAATATAAAAAATGTTGCGATGGAGGTTTCATCGCATGGTTTAGAACAAGGTCGCGTTAATGCTATTAACTTTAGCGGCGCGGTTTTTAATAACTTGAGTCGTGATCATTTAGATTATCACGGCAGCTTGGAAGCTTATTTTCAAACGAAATTACGTTTAGTTCAATGGCCTGATTTGCAGTATGTCGTAGTCAATTTAGATGATGCTTATGCTGAACGTGTTTTAGCGGAAATTTCTGCACAAGTGCCTGTATTTACTTATAGCATGCAAGATAAAGTGCATAACAAAGATACGAGCATTCAAGTAAGAAATGTTCAATATTCGTTACTAGGTATTGAATGTGATGTCTTTTGGCAGGCTGAGCAACAGAAGCTTAAGATTGCTTTATTGGGTGGTTTTAATTTGCAGAATTGTTTGGCAGTATTGGCAGTATTGTTGGCGATGGGCAAACCATTAGACGAGTGTTTGCAAGCTATACAAGCCATTAAACCGATTATTGGCCGTATGGAATGTTTTACCGCGGATGCTGGTAAGCTTATGGTGGTTGTTGATTATGCGCATACGCCAGATGCATTGGAAAAAGTATTAACAACCTTAAGGCGGCATTGCGCAGCTAAGTTAACCGTGGTTTTTGGTTGTGGTGGTGATCGAGATAAGGGGAAACGTGCACAGATGGGGTGTATTGCTGAAGCTCTTGCTGATCGTGTGATTGTTACTGATGATAATCCGCGGTTTGAAGAAGGGCAGGCAATTATTGATGAGATTATTGCAGGTATTCCGACAGAAAAGATTTGTGTGATTAATGATAGAAAAAGTGCCATACAGCAAAGTATTTTAATGAGTTCAGATAAAGATATCGTTTTAATTGCTGGCAAAGGTCATGAAGATTATCAAGAGATAAAAGGCGTGCAGCTCCCCTTTAGTGATCGTGAAATTGTTCAGGAATTATTGACCTTATGATTTTAATGACTTTGCAAGAAATAGCTCAAGCGGTACAAGGGCAATTAATAGGTGCAGATGCAACGGTTTCGGGTGTTTGTATTGATACGCGTATTTTACTGTCAGGTGATTTGTATGTTGCTGTTAAAGGCGAGCACTTTGATGGTCATGACTTTATTGCTCAAGCTGAAGAGAAGGGCGCATTAGCATTATTAGTTACCAAGCAAGTTGTTAGTAATAAAGCACAAATTATTGTACGAGATACGCGTTTAGCCTTAGCTGAATTAGCGGGAGCGGTTAGAGATAAAGCACAAGTAAAAGTATGCGGCATTACAGGGAGTAATGGAAAAACTACCGTAAAAGAGATGATTGCCGCTATTTTGGCGGTGAATTATCAGGTTTTGTTTACCCAAGGTAATTTTAATAATGATATAGGCGTGCCTTTAACTTTATTACGTTTACAAGTGGAGGATGAATTTGCCGTGATAGAAATGGGCGCAAATCACGCAGGTGAGATTGCTTATACCAGTGCTTATGCGAGACCTGACGTAGCCGTTATTACTAATGTTGGTGCGGCACATATTGAAGGTTTTGGAAGTGTTGCTGGCGTAGCGCAGGCTAAAGCAGAAATTATTGAGTCATTAACTGAGCAGGGAGTTGCGGTTTTAAATGCAGATGATGCTTTTTTTACAAAGTGGCTCACGATTGCTGGGCAGCGGAAAGTACTTTCATTTGGCTTGAATGTCAATGCCAGTGTGACGGCAGGAAATATTGTAACGGGTTTTGCTGGTGAGCAATTTTGTACGCAATTTGATTTACTTAGTGAAAATAAGCGAGTGCCAATGCGTTTATCTTTAGCTGGCGAGCATAATGTTAAAAATGCTTTGGCCGCTAGTGCTGCATGCTTGGCATTAGGTATTGATATAAAACAGATACAAGCAGGCTTAGAGCTGGTTAAATCAGTAAAGGGCCGTTTACAGTTAAGTGGAACGGGGCTTGGGTATAGGGTTATTAATGATACTTATAATGCTAATCCTGATTCATTAGCTGCTGCTTTGGCAGTGCTCAAAAGCTGTGAAGGTGAGTTGTGGCTGGCTTTAGGTGCATTTGGTGAGCTAGGTGTAGATAGCGAGCAATTGCATAGCGAAATGGGCAAACTAATTAAACAGGCCGGTGTAACTCGTTTATTTGCGACTGGGGCATTGGCTAAAAGCACAGTAATAGCCTTTGGTGCTGGTGCAGAGTTTTTTGCACAGCAAGAAGGTTTGATAGCAGCAGTACAGCAAGCAATCAGCCCTAAGGTTGTGTTATTGGTGAAAGGGTCAAGGGCGCAAAGAATGGAAAACGTAGTTAATGCATTGATTGATAAGGTGGAAAAGTAAGCATGTTACTGTATTTATTTGAGTATTTAGCTCAGTTTGAGCCTAGCTTTAAGGTGTTTCAATACTTGACTTTACGCGGTATTTTGAGCGCGCTAACGGCTTTAATGATTTCCTTCTTAGTTGGCCCAGCCATGATTCGTCGTTTAAGTAATAACAATATTGGTCAAAGTGTACGTGAATGCGGCCCTGAAAGTCATTACCAGAAAGCAGGTACGCCTACTATGGGGGGGACTTTGATTTTAGTAGGCATTGCTGTCAGCACTTTGCTTTGGGGTGATTTAGAGAACAGTTATGTTTGGGTGGCGTTATTGGTCACGATGGCTTATGGGGTTGTCGGTTTTATTGATGATTATAAGAAAGTTAAATTAAGTAATAGTGATGGCTTGTCGGCGCGATCGAAGTATTTATGGCAGTCGATCATTGCTTTAACAGCGGCAATTTTTTTGTTTAAAACAGCTCAAGTGCCAGCTGAAACGCAATTTATTGTGCCTTTCTTTAAAGAAGTCGTCATAGATATGGGCTGGACTTATGTGGTTTTGACTTATTTTGTCATTGTCGGCACTAGTAATGCAGTGAATTTAACGGACGGTTTAGATGGTTTGGCGATTATGCCAACTGTTATGGTAGCGGGGGCATTGGCGATTTTTGCTTATTTAACAGGGCATGTCATGTTTGCTGAATACTTGGTTATTCCTTATATTCCTAAAGCCGGCGAGCTAGTTATCTTTTGTGCGGCATTAGTTGGCGCAGGTTTAGGTTTTTTATGGTTTAACGCTTATCCTGCCATGGTTTTTATGGGCGATGTTGGTGCGCTGGCCTTAGGTGCTGCTTTAGGTATTGTGGCTGTTTTAGTGCGCCAAGAAATTGTTTTACTAATTATGGGAGGAGTGTTTGTTATGGAAACAGTTTCCGTGATTATGCAAGTTGCTTCGTTTAAGTTGACGGGTAAACGAGTCTTTAGAATGGCTCCTATACATCACCATTTCGAGTTAAAAGGTTGGCCAGAACCACATATCATTGTCAGGTTTTGGATTATTACCGTGATTTTAGTCCTAGTCGGGTTATCAACCTTAAAGTTGAGATAAAAAAGTGAATAATGACGTGATTTTACAAGCATTAGATAAACAGTTTTCTCTGAATAAGGAAACGGCTAAAGTTTTAGTCGTTGGCTTGGGTAAGACGGGTTTATCAGTGGCTTATTATTTACGTCAATTAGGTATTCAGTTTGCGATTGTTGATAGTCGAGATAAACCGCCTTTTAATGATGCCTTATTAGCTGAAATGCCAGATATTCCGGTATTTACAGGTGGGTTTGATGCGGCCATATTTGGTTTGGCAACGCATATTATTGTTAGCCCTGGCGTTTCTATGGACGAGCCTTTAATTAAACAAGCTCTAGCAAGCGGTGTTCGTTCTTTAAGTGATATAGATTTGTTTGCCTGCTCTGTAGATAAGCCAGTTGTCGCAATTACAGGGTCTAATGGTAAAAGCACAGTAACTACCATGCTTGGTGCTATGGTTAAAACTGCTGGGAAGTGTACGGCGGTGGGAGGTAATTTGGGTACGCCAGCGCTCGATTTGCTGGCTGATGAGGTAGAGATTTATGTGCTGGAGCTGTCTAGCTTTCAGCTAGAGCGAACTAGTGAATTAAATGCGGTTGCGGCAACGATACTAAATGTCTCAGCTGATCATCTAGATAGATATACAAGCATAGCGGCTTATACAGAGCAAAAACGTAAAGTTTATGCTGGCAATGGCATCATGCTTTTAAATGCAGACGACCCCGCAGTCATTGCGATGCGTGATGCCGGTAGAGATACCTTAACTTTTGGCCTACAGAAAGAGGCTGATTATTCTGTGAGTAATACCTCGGAAGGTGAGTTTTTAGCACTGCATGGCCGCCCCATATTGGCGGTCAATGAGTTATTGATAGCTGGTATACATAACCAAGCCAATGCTTTGGCTGCATTGGCATTAGGTGCTGTATTAGGGTTGCCAGAAGAGGCGATGTGTGAAGCTTTACGTAACTATAAAGGATTAAAGCACCGAATGCAGTTTGTGGCTAATACTGATGGAGTTAGCTGGGTTAATGACTCTAAAGCGACTAATGTCGGTGCGTGTGTGGCGGCTTTGCAAGGCTTTAAAAATGCGGGTGTTATTCTCATTGCTGGTGGTGATGCAAAGGGCGCAGATATGGGTGAATTAGTACCTATTTTAAAAGATAAAGTTAAGGCTTTGTTGTTAATAGGTAAAGATGGTGAGCTGGTTAAGCAGGCGGTGAATGATAGTGTGCCTGTATTTGAAGTCGGTACATTGAAGAAAGCAGTGAAGAAAGCAGCGAAAACTGCACAAGCAGGCGATACCGTATTGCTCTCGCCTGCTTGTGCGAGTTTAGATCAATTTTCTAACTACCAAGAAAGAGGGGCTATTTTTATCTCTGAGGTAAAGGCCTTAGAAAAATGATTATTAGTGAGCAGTTAGCAAAGCTAACGGATACCAATATTTACTTTGATAAAACATTGGTCTTTGTTTGTGTGTCGTTAATTGTTTTTGGCTACCTTATGGTGTCTTCTGCTTCTTTACATTTAGGCGCGAAGTTAACGGGGAATTTATTGCATTACCCTATGCGGCAATTACTGCATATTGTTTTGGGCTTAGTAGTTGGTTTTTGTGTTTACTTGGTGCCTATGAGTTTTTGGGAAAGAACAGGGCCGTTCTTGTTTTTTGTCGGTTTAGTTTTATTGGCTGTAGTACTGATACCTGGTGTCGGAGTTAAAGTGAATGGCAGCATGCGCTGGTTATCATTGGCAGGGATAAGGGTACAAGTCTCAGAAATCATGAAACTTATTGTCGTCATTTATATGGCTGGGTTTGTAACGCGACACCATGATTTTGTACGTGAGTCAGTTTATGGCTTAATTCGACCATTGTTACTGCTGTCTAGTGCTTGTGTTTTATTGTTATTAGAGCCAGACATGGGCTCGGCTGTGGTGATTGTCACTATTGCTATGGGAGTTATGTTTTTGAGTGGCGCGCGCTTACAACAATTTGTTGTCTTAATTCTAGGTCTTATTGGTGTAGGTGTGTTAGCTATTGTTTATTCGGATTATCGTTCGGCAAGGGTGACTAGCTTTTTGCATCCTTGGGAAGATCCTTTTGGTAAGAGCTTTCAATTAGTGCAGGCCTTGATTTCCTTTGGTCGTGGCGAATGGACAGGAGT
>Ga0209826_1000198_pt1 | contig 42823 bp, 37 predicted proteins | sample GOMGulsemesocosm_5_FD_184637 | JGI IMG/M metagenome (GOLD analysis project Ga0209826, IMG submission 184637) | Methane-oxidizing microbial communities from mesocosms in the Gulf of Mexico - GOM15C Gulf of Mexico (SPAdes) (version 2) | ecosystem: Environmental > Aquatic > Marine > Cold seeps...
CATGGTCGCTTTACTGGATACCGGTAGCTTATTCAGGCACGAAATTATGGAAACTGAACTTGATGACGCAGATGATCCTGCGGCGCTGCAAGCTTGATTTAATCGAAACTCACATAGAAGAGACGGTGATATTTCCCAAAACGAGAATATTAAACCGTTTAGAGGACTGAAAAATGTTTAAGTTTAATGACTTGAAAACAAAACAAAAAGTTCTGATTGGTATTAGTACACCGTTGATTTTACTCCTTATTTTAGCCGCTGAAAGTTTGTCTGGGATTAGCTCTCAGTCTCAAGTTACAAAGAAAGTAGATCATACCTACCAGGTGATGCTTAAATCTGCAGAAATTGTCGCTTCGGCTGTAAATATGGAAACTGGCATGCGGGGCTTCTTGCTGGCAGGAGAAGAGAGTTTTCTCGATCCCTATAACAACGGCCAAATAGCGGTTTATAAACAAATTGCTGAACTAGAAGAAATGATTTCAGACGATACCGCTCATGTCGAAAAGCTTGAAGAAGCAAGTACTATCTTGAAAAACTGGCAACTCAACGTAACAGAACCCATTATTAAATTGCGCCGTCAAGTGGGCAGCACACAAACAATGGATGATGTAGCACGCATCGTTGGAGAGGCGAAAGGCAAAGCCTACTTTGACCGCTTCCGAGCGATCATGACCAAATTTGGCAAAGATGAATCAAAATTATTACATATTCAAGAAGCTGAATCTGCAGAGATTGCATCAACGTCACAGTTTATAATTGGTGCGACTATCGTCATCGGTCTTGCTGTTGGTGCTTGGCTCGCTTGGCTCATTGTGAGAGCCATTGCTAGTCCGTTAATGGCAACAACAGAGGCCATAAAAACTTTAGCCAAAGGTGAAGAAGTTGAAATTCCCGGTTTGGACCGTAAAGATGAACTGGGAGAATTAGCCCGCGCACTGCAATTGATTGTCGATCAAGCAGCCGTCAGCTTAAGGACAAAAACCGCTCTGGATAACTGCCGGACGAACGTCATGGTTGCCGACGCTGATTATAATGTTGTCTATGCAAATGATACGATGATCGACATGTTGAAAAACAATGAAAGGGATTTAAAAACAGATCTTCCTAGCTTTGATACAGCTAGCTTGATCGGTACAAATATCGACACCTTCCATAAAATACCGGCCCATCAACGTAAAATTTTGGATGCTTTGACATCTTCTACAGAAACATCACTTGAAATCGGTGGTTTGAATTTCGAACTCATTGTTACGCCGATCACAAATACAAATGGGGAACGGGTTGGTACTGTTGTTGAATGGGAAGATGTAACGGCGAAACTGGCTGCGGCGGAAGAAGATGCTCGTGTTGCTTCAGAAAATCTGCGTATTAAATCTGCGCTCGATAGCTGCCAGACAAATGTCATGGTTGCCGATGCTGATTACAACATCGTTTATTCTAACGAAACAATGCTTGACATGTTGAGAGGCAACGAAGCTAGCCTCAAAACAGATCTACCGAAATTCGAAGCGGACAAAGTTATCGGAAGCAACATCGATGTCTTCCATAAAAACCCAGCCCATCAAAGAGGAATCCTTGATACATTGAACGGTACGGTTGAAACAGCTTTGCTCGTAGGTGGTATCAACTTTGATCTCGTTGTGTCCTCAATTGTTGATGCGGCGGGTACCCGTATTGGGACTGTTGTTGAATGGGAAGATGTAACGGCGAAACTGGCTGCGGCAGAAGAAGAAGCTCGTATTGCTTCAGAAAATCTGCGTATTAAATCCGCGCTGGACAGTTGCCGGACAAATGTCATGGTTGCCGATGCTGATTACAACATCGTCTATTCCAACGAAACCATGATGGAAATGTTGAAATCAAATGAAACCGATCTCAAAACGGATCTGCCAAATTTTGCTGCGGATAAAGTTGTTGGAAGTAACATTGATATCTTCCATAAAAACCCAGCACATCAACGCAACGTCCTTGATAATCAAAGCCAAACCATCGAGACAGCTTTGCTTGTTGGCGGACGAAACTTTGACCTTGTCGTGTCTCCAATTCTTGACACAACAGGAACTAAAATTGGGACTGTTGTTGAGTGGGAAGATGTAACTGAAAAACTCGCACAACATAAAGAAGAACAAAGGATTGGCAACGAAAATTCCCGCATCAAATCGGCATTAGAAAACTGCACAACAAACATTATGGTTTCTGACGCTGATTACAACATTATCTACGTTAATTCCACCATGCGCGATATGTTGCAAACCAATGAGCCAGATATGAAAAAAGATCTGCCTTCGTTTGATGCCAGAACTATCATCGGCACCAACATTGACACCTTCCATAAAAATCCCGCGCATCAAAGAGGCGCGCTGGATCGCCTGACGGGTGCCTTTAATACCAGCATCACTATCGGTGGCAGGTTCTACGACTTGATTGCAAGCCCAGTGTTGAATGATCAGGACGAACGCATCGGAACAGTTGTTGAATGGGCCGATGTTACAGCCGAGCGCAATATTGAGGAAGAAATCGATACAGTTGTAACAGCTGCCGTTTCTGGTGATTTTGGTACAAAATTGGAACTTGAAGGCAAAGAAGGCTTCATGCTCAAGTTATCCGAAGCCATTAACAATTTGTCAGGCACTGTATCTGATGCCATGGAAGATGTTGGCGCATCACTATCTGCCCTTTCTGACGGTGACTTAACACGAAGAATTACCGCCGATTATAAAGGGTTGTTCGACGCACTGAAAACAAATGCCAATGGGACTGCAGACCAACTCACTGACATTGTTGGAGATATATCAACTTCTGCATCAGAAGTGAATAATGCGGCGCAAGAGATCAATGAAGGAACGATGGATCTTTCACAACGCACTGAACAACAAGCATCCAACCTTGAAGAGACAGCTGCCGCCATGGAAGAAATGGCATCAACCGTTAAACAAAATGCTGAAAATGCTCAACAGGCGAACCAACTTTCTGTTTCAGCGCGAGATGTTGCTGAAAAAGGCGGCGAGGTTGTTGGTGAAGTCGTAAATGCCATGACCCGCATTGAAGGCTCTTCTCAGAAAATCTCTGACATTATCGGTGTCATTGATGAAATCGCCTTCCAAACCAATCTGCTCGCACTTAATGCTGCAGTTGAAGCTGCACGAGCAGGAGATGCAGGTAAAGGCTTTGCGGTTGTTGCCGCAGAAGTTGGAACGCTGGCACAACGGTCTTCACAAGCGGCCAAAGACATCAAGGGCCTCATCAACGATAGCGGAAGCCAGGTAAAAGACGGTGTTCGCTTGGTAGGTGATGCTGGGGAGTCGCTTACAGAAATTGTTGATAGCATCAAACGCTTAAGTGATATCGTCTCTGAAATCGCGGCAGCTAGTGATGAACAATCTTCGAGTATTTCTGAAATCAACCGATCAGTTGCTCAAATGGATGAAATGACACAGCAAAATTCCGCCCTCGTGGAAGAAAATGCAGCTGCGTCCCGAACCTTGCAAGAACAATCAGAGGCCATGAAGGAAAGAATTTCATTCTTTTCTTTGGAAGCGGAAACCAAATCCAAATCCAGATCTAATGGTGCAAGGAAACCAAAGGCTGTGAGTTCTTCCCCTGCCAGTAACCAAAAATCTTCAAGGCCAATGGCTGCCGTAAGTGGTGGACAAGCGGCTGCAGAAGACTGGAGTGAATTCTAAGTTTCACCTGTTCCCTGCCCCTCATTTGGGGCGGGGATTAACTGAGAATTGAACATGACACTAACAAACCAATCATCAGACAGGAAACGTGAGTTTGCTTTATCAAACCAAGAGTTTGAAAAACTTACAGGTCTTGTGCACTCACTGACCGGAATTGTCTTGGGTGAACATAAAAAGGACATGGTGTATTCACGGCTCGCCAGACGTCTGCGAGAGCTGGGATTACAGTCATTTGATCAATATTGCGCACTGCTCGACTCACAACAAGCAGCGAAAGAAACGGGGTTTTTAGTAAATGCAATAACAACTAACCTGACCAAACTCTATCGTGAAAGTCATCATTTTGACTCAATGACAAAGTATTTGACCCAGGTTCAACAAGATAAACAAAGGGCCAAAGGTGACCGATCTCTTTATATTTGGTCAGCAGGTTGTTCTTCTGGTGAAGAACCCTACTCAATCGCAACAACGATTTTGGCGAAAAATGCAACGTTAAGTAGTTGGAAAGTCCGCATTTTGGCGACTGACCTAGATACCAACGTACTCGCAAAAGGGAAAAAAGGCGTCTATCCAAAATCAGCATTAGATGGAATTGATGTCGGTTATAAAAGTGTAATACGAGATAACGTTCATATCAAGGAACCTGATATACATTTGAAGGAGAGATGTAAATCTCTCATACATTTCAAACAGTTAAATCTTTTACACGATTGGCCAATGAAGCAAAAATATGACGTCATATTTTGTCGCAATGTTCTGATTTATTTCGATGCAAAAACTAAACATGATTTGGTAACACGATTCACCAAACTGTTACATCCTGGTGGAATGCTGTTTCTTGGGCATTCTGAAAGCTTGGTGAATAAACCCGGTGATTTAACGCTTATCGGGCAAACATCTTATGTGAAGGAAACTTCTATTAATGGATGACATTCCTTCAGAAACAGCTGAAAGGCGAGCCAGAGCGGCCTTAGATCCTGCATTGGATCAAGGTCGTAGGCGTTACGTAGACCCCAAATCAAATCATCAAGTCGTTCGCGTTTTACCTGGTGATCACTACGTCTCTGAAACCAAGAATGAAATGATCGTAACCATATTGGGATCTTGCGTCGCCGCCTGTATTCGCGATCCCAAAACAGGAATTGGCGGCATGAACCATTTTATGTTGCCTGAAAGTGAAACAGGTAATTGGGGAGCTGTCAGTGCAACAATGAGGTACGGAAATTTCGCGATGGAAACGTTAATAAACGAAATTTTGCGAACCGGGTGCACACGGGAAAGGCTTGAAGTTAAACTTTTTGGCGGCGGAAACGTAACTCCTGGACGTGTCAAAGTTGGGGATATGAACGGTCAATTTGCTCTGAATTACCTAAAATATGAAGGCCTTCAGCCAGCAGCTTACGATCTAGGAGGCACGTCGCCAAGACGCATCCATTTTTACCCAGAAACTGGAAAAGTTGATCGGCTATTACTCAGAAGACGCGACGACAGAAAATATTTGAAAGAAGAAAATGCATATCGGTCACGCCTACCTCTACAAATCAAAAAAGGTGGTGACGTTGATCTATTTTAGGAAAACATCATGCTGAATAAAACCATAACAGTACTGATAGTTGATGACAGTGCCCTCATCCGCCAGATTTTGACAACAATGTTAAACTCTGACCCTGGAATTGAAGTCGTTGGAGCTGCAACTGACCCAATTTCTGCTAGGGAAATGATTAAAACACTCAATCCTGATGTTTTAACATTGGATATTGAAATGCCCAAAATGGATGGCATTGCATTTCTCGAAAAAATTATCGCCTTGCGCCCTATGCCTGTCGTAATGATTTCTTCTCTGACCCAAGAAGGAGCTGAAATAGCTCTTCGGGCGCTCGAAATAGGCGCTGTGGATTATATCGCGAAACCAACTGCCGACGTTCAAGTTGGTTTGAAGGGAAAAGCGGCCGAAGTTATTTCAAAAGTGAAAATTGCGGCTCGGGCAAATGTAAGTGCGCAAGCGAATAAAGCGCCCTCAACAAAATCTAACATCTCTTACAGTAATTATAAAACAACGGAGCAGGTAATACTAATTGGTGCCTCCACGGGAGGTGTTGAAGCCTTACGGCAAATTATAACAGCACTTCCGCCCAATAGTCCGGCAGTACTTGTTACTCAACACATGCCAGCAACTTTCACTTCATCGTTTGCAGATCGCATGAATAAACTATCAAAAGTCACCGTCTCTGAAGCCGCCGAAAATCAACGGGTCCTACCGGGACATGTCTATATTGCACCCGGCGGCAGACATTTGGAACTTGCCCGTTCTGGCGCAAATTACATTTGTCACCTTCACGACGGCGAGAATGTAAGTGGTCATAAACCATCCGTGAACGTTCTATTTGAATCCGGTGCAAAAGTCGCGGGGTCAAACGCTATAGGGGTTATTCTTACAGGAATGGGCCGTGATGGTGCCGAAGGGCTCCTCTCTATGCGGCAAGCCGGTGCGCATACTATTGGGCAGGATGAGGCATCCTGTGTTGTTTATGGCATGCCACGAGCTGCGTTTGAGCTTGGAGCTGTCGTTAAACAATATTCCATCAGCGTGATGGCAACGGCGATTTTCAACACCCTAGAAAAACAAGATATGAAAGCCATTAGAATATGAGAATGTTACTTCAGCTTGTTTCATTCTTTAATCCAGAAAAGGAAACTGGATCATGAATAGCATAGCACCCGAAAGTACAAATAATTCATTTTTCCCAGCAACCGATGCGGATGAAATTCCGGAGGTGCTACAGGAAAACGCTGAAATTGAATCAACCGCAGAAATTCTGGAAGAAGTGTCTCTAAATGCTGACGACCCAGATCTACCATTTCAATTTTTGAATAGATGGCTCAGCCTGTCCGAAACGCAACGGAAAGCCATGACAATTATCATGAGCGAAATCGATCTGGTATCCGAACTTGTAGAAACCAACATTTCGGATATTTCAACCAAATTTCAAGAGCTTGCAAAAAACAGTCAAATTCAAACCGAACAAGTCAGTATATTAGCAGACTCTGCACAAAATATTGAATATCAAGGTAAATCAATTGATCTATCTGAAGTTATAAACACGATTGATGAGCATTTAACGAGCATGATTGGGAAAATAATCGAAACATCAAAGCACGGTGTTGAAGTGGTTTACGCCCTCGATGATGTTAAGAATGATGTCGTAAAGGTTGAAAACCTAATCGACGAGATTGAGTCCATAAACAAACAAACAAACATGCTTGCACTCAACGCTCGAATTGAGGCTGCCCGCGCTGGTGAGGCGGGCCTTGGTTTCGCCGTTGTCGCGCATGAAGTTCAGGAGCTTGCGCGGTCCATCAATGCGATGGCAGGAACCATGCGAGAAGAGATTTCAGGAGTTGCAAAAGGCGTTCGGCTTGGACACAGCCGAATTAAGGAAGTTGCCAACATTGATCTGTCTAAAAATATATTGGTGAAAGAAACTATCCGCGAGCTTATGGACTGCATCATGCAACAAAATGAGACCAGCACCCAAGCACTGCGATCATCGGAAGAAATTTCCAAAGATATTACAAAAGATATCTATGGGGTTATTACGCGCCTCCAATTTCAGGATCGTGCCAAGCAACGCATGGAAAACATTAACACTACCCTGCAAGTCATGGGAGAAAGCGTTCAAACTTTTGCCACGGAAACACAACAAACTTTCGATATAAATCTTGAAGGGCGCACCCCTGAAGATGACTGGTTTAAATCTGTTATCAAAGATCTCACTTTGGGAGAGATGAGAGGCCGGTTCTTGAAAGCTGTCTTTGACGAAGGAGATGAGTTTACAGAACAAACAGAAAATACCGTTCCCGATTTGGTTGAAGACAACTCGATCGATGATGACGATGACATAGAGCTATTTTGAGTGGGAGAGACAGAATGAAAGACAGCGTAACCGCAACTGATGATGGTCTTACGATTACACTTGCGGATAAACTAACGTTCGAAGATCACACCAATTTTAGGGACTTATTAAGGCTTATTGAGAACAAAGAGCACAAAAACTGTCGGTTTGATTTACACGGCTTACAAACCATAGATTCAGCCGGTCTTGGAATGCTGATGATTGCCTTCGAGACCGCAGAAAAAGCAGGCGTCAATTTTCAGATCTATAAGCCCGGCGGGCAAGTTAAGCAGCTCTTGGATATTTCAGAATTTGATAAAGTCATGACTATCGTATCGTGAACTAGAGAAGTTGGATTAGCATGAATGAATTGCGTCATACAACGCCACACCCATCAGAGAATGTATTGAGTAACGAAACCTCTTCTATTCTCGATGCGGATATACTTATTGTTGATGATTCCGCTCTCATAAGAGAGCTAATTGGCGCATTTCTACAGTCTGCCGGGTATACGAACCTCCGTTTTGCAAAAGATGGGCAGAATGCGCTTGATCTCATAGCAGAAAGCAAACCTGATCTGGTTATTCTAGATTTGGAAATGCCGATAATGGATGGGTTTCAAGTCTGCAAAAACCTTCGCGCTCAACCTGAAACTAAAAATCTCCCTATTCTCATTCAAAGCGGTCGTGACACAGCAACAGATCTAACCAAAGCGTTCAACTTCGGCGCCACTGATATGGTGTTAAAACCCGTTAAAAAATATGAGATCCTGGCGCGTATAAAAGTTCACTTAGAAAATCAAATTTTAGTCAAAAAACTAACGGCATATCATACTCGTGTCGCCAGTGAATTAGAACAAGCTCGGCGGTTACAACTCGATATATGTCCAACGAAAGATGAGCTCAAAAACTACCTTGCAAACTACAATCTTGACTTTGGTTGGCATTACGAACCGTCATCAGAAATTGGGGGTGATATTGGTGGTCTTTTCCCCATAGATAAAAATAAAATCGCATTCTATATCGCCGACTTTTCAGGCCACGGAGTTGCGGCCGCCTTGAATACATTCCGCCTGCAAAGCTGGTTGGCCTCCGCTAAGGATCTGTATAAATATCCTGACAAATTGTTAAGCGAATTAAACAACTTCCTGTATGAAAACCTTGCGTCTGGCTCTTACGCGACCATGCTTTTCTTTTGCCTCGACATTAAAAAAGGGGAACTCATCTACTCTGCAGCGGGAAGTCAGCCACCGCTTATTCATTATCCGGATACAAGCGACGAATTTGAATTACTCAGTTCAAAAGGAATGCCACTTGGACTCAGATGCGGTTGGGAATATAAGGCAGCAAAAATTGATTTCAAGCAAAACACACGAATGATGATTTACAGCGACGCGTTGATTGAAGTGAAAAACCCAGAAGGAAATTTCATTGGTGATGAAGGTATGCGAACAGAAGTCTCTCAAACCTGGGGAAAACAGACATCGCACGAAAAAACTATTTCAAAGCTTGTTGAGAATTTCCGCGAAAGAGTGGGAGATGAAGAACCTGACGACCTGACAATAATATGTTTGGAAAACCTAAATGAATATAGCAACTAACTATTCGAGCGCCATTTTGTTGCTAGGGAAAGAAAATGGCATGCTCGGAAGTATCAAACAAAAGAATACTGCAGATCCCAATATTTTACTTCTCCCGCCAGAGGAGTTGGAAAAAGGTGATCTCGATTTGAAAGGCGAGTTTGCTGCAATTGTTGCTGTTGCAAGCGATCTTAATGACAACCAACAAGAAATTGCGCTTAACCTTCAAGAGCTGAAGCCGTTCGCTCATTCAAAATTAATTTTATTGCATGAATTGAAATCTCAATCAGTAATTCCCCCGTCAAAGTTCCAGCAGGGCGTAACTTTTATATACTCTCCCAATACCGGAGACCAAATAGACGCGCTTATCCAAAACTCGAAGGAACATCATCGTGAAACACTGCAACGTCAAAAAAACCAAAAAGAACTTCACCTGGCGTTACAACTCCTAAGACAGGGTGTGTTTCAAGTAAAGACCTTGTCAGAGGCCAAATCCCTTTCAACGTTACTTGCCAGTATGTGCCCAAATAGCACTGAAGTCGCCCTTGGTTTAATAGAATTGATGATTAATGGTATTGAGCACGGAAATCTTCAAATCACCTTTGAGGAAAAAGGAATATTGTTAAAAGAAGGCCAATGGCATCTCGAAATTGAAAGGCGATTAGAATTAGTTGAACATTCAGAAAAACGGGTAACGGTTGAATTTTTATACAAAAAAGACCGGATCGAATTTGTAATTACAGATGAAGGGTTCGGATTTGATGCAAATAAATATTTGTCCAAAACCTCTGAAGGAGAAAGAAAAGCAGACTTAACGAATTTCCATGGACGAGGAATAAAACTCGCATCGCAACTTAGCTTCCAACGCCTAGAGTACACCAGCACCGGTAATCAGGTCAAAGCCACGATAGAGCTGGAGTGAATATTGCTTATGTCAGATTCCAGCAGAACTCATGAATTCGAAATTTACAATCGTTCTAGCCGAATTGGAATTGTTGGTGGCCAATATTTGATCACAAGTATTTGTATAATCTCTTTCCTTTATCCCATTTATCTAATCGATTGGCCGAATACACGAGAATTATTGATTGCCATATCAAGCCTTTCCATATTTGTAGGTCTGTTGACAGCCGTTGCTTTTTTGGTGTTTTTCCATTTTAAGAAAAACACCATGTTTCTGATAATTTCACTGACAACAGCCGGCGCAACCGCTTTCGCCGTTTATGATTTAGTTCCCCATATCTACGCATCCAATACGCTATCGGCTAATCATGCGAACCTTTCAGACAAATACCATTACAACAATCACTTCACCCACTTATTCTTAAGCGTAATGTTGGGTTTTGGGTATTGTCAACGGCAGTACATGAGTCGCATTAACCCGCACAATTTGAAAATTATTATAATAATTTCAGCTTGCCTGTTTTTTCTGGTTTCATTTTTGGGGCAGTTACTAATTCAGAACCCGTCTAACCATCAAATGGCGGAAACCTTAGGCAACTTTCTTCAATATACCACTCTCCTAATTCTAGCGGGAACACTCGTTGGATTTTTAGTCAAAAAAACAAATGGCCCTGCAACAATAGAGTTTTGGCTTGTTTTTTTTGTGGCCCTTACCTTGTACATTCATATGCCGAGTGTTGATAAAGTTTCCATAACTCCGACTTTAAGCCCAGCACAAGTTGGCTTCTATACCATTGGCACATATTTAATATTGCTAAGTGGTTTGATTTATAACTCGCTATGGATAATTTCCAGAGAAACCGCGACAGTAAAAGTTCTAACCCAAAGAAATGAAGCCATAGAGCTACTTTATGTAGGTGGGCTCATTATTTCTGAAACAAACGATTTCAAAACAGCGACGTCTCAATGTCTTGAGAGATTGGCTCACTTCGGAAAATGGGATTTAGGTCATGCGTGTTTTATTGATAACAATAATGACAATTTTGAACACTACTGGTGCGGCGACAAACACACCGAATGTGAGAATTTTAAGGATATTACCCAGAGACTTGGAATAGAGTATGGCGTTGGATTTTCTGGAAAGATTTGGGAAGAAAAAAAATTTCTCAAAATCGACAACATTCAGCACGTAAAAGATTTTCTTCGCAAAGGGCATGCTCTTGAGGTTGGTTTAGTGTCAGCCATTGCTTTTCCAGTTATCTATGAAAAGAAACTCGTCGCCATAATGGAGCTGTATTCAACAGAAAAACAAAATATTGATGAAGGCTTCATATCCACAATAGGATCACTCTGCCGTCAACTTGAAATTCTATATGCTAAAGAGAGACGGGTCGCTAATCTGGAGGCCCACGAGAGATTACTACAAGAGCTCTTCGACGCGTTTCCTGCGGCTATAGCAACCTTTAATCAAAATGATCAACTAACTGTTTACAATCAAAAATTCGCAAAACTAAGTGCTCTATGTGGTCTAGATTTCCTTGATGATATCGAATTTAGTGACTGGGCCACGGTTGCGGCCTATAGCGGTCAAATGGAGGAAGCATTTGGCCGAGAACAAGAGTGGATTGATGAACGATTAATCATGCATAAAAAAGGGTTTCGAAATCAAGACAAGAAACTGACAAATGGAAAATCCATCCGCATTGATGATATAGCTCTAAAAACATCTGGAACTGTCAGTATTTGGTCGGATGTGACAGAGCTCAAAGAACATGAAACTAAAAGCCAATCTTTGCACGAGATATTGGCAGCTACCTTGACTTGCTTTTCCGATGGCGTTTGCATTTTCGATGCAAAAATGAGTGTAGTCGCTCATAACAATTCTCTAATAGAGTTGTTGGATCTACCTGTTGAAAAAATCGCCGAGGGCACGTCATTTAATGATTTTCTCGACATATTTAGACAGAATCAAAACCGGTTTAATAACGTCATAACCCAGATCTCAAGCTTGCTCGCAAAAATTACGACGACAAAAACTCCCCAAATAAATCATAACGTTAGTCTTGACGAAAAAACAATGATGTTACGGGCTATACCCCTGAAATCCGGTGGGTTTATCCTTAATATTGCGGAGGTAACCGCCACGCAAACCCATGTTAGAGAGCTAATGGCCGAACAAGAATTAATCAAGCTTTCAAACGACGCTAAATCTGAGCTCTTAGAAATTATTAGTCATGATTTGAGAACCCCTATGAATGGTATTTTGTCAGGCATTGATTTATTGGGAAATGAAAATTTGAAAGATGGTCAGTTAGATCATGCCACTACTATTAAAAATTCAGCGCATTCACTCATGCAAGTGTTGAACGACAATATTGAACTTATGAAAATTGATACAGGCAACTCCGCGTTGGATATTGCACCCGCCTGTATAAGCGAAATGTTACATCAACTTAAAAACGCATGCAGTTATCAAGCTGCCAAGAAAAATTTGGATCTTTCGATCAGTAGAAATTCAGATTTACCTGATATTATTGCTTGTGATATTGATAAAATTCTCCGGATATTAACTCATCTTCTCAAAAATTCCATTCAAAATACATCTAGCGGAACCATTGCCCTCACACTCGATCCGATTGAAACCCGTGATGATGGGCATATGGTTATTCGGTTTAAAATCAGCGATACCGGACAAGGATTTATTGATATTCAAAGGGAAATCCTAACACACGAGAAATCACCAACTGATATGCCCTCTGACCGTGCTGTTAGTGGCTACTTTACGGGCTTAAAACTGGCAACCCATTTGGTTGAACTCATGGGCGGTAATATGTCAATAGATGAACGTGGGCTAGAGGGGACGTCTCTCCACTTCGATTTAACGCTGAAGATTTCAAACTGGAATGACTTTAAGGAGAAAAATTCTAACGACTTTTCAAGCAGCAATGGTGAGTTTGAAGGCCCGCCTCTCTGCGTTCTGGTCGCAGAAGACCACCCAATCAATCAAGCCATAGTGGAGCAGCTCTTAAAGTCATGGGGCAATGAAGTTGATATTGTTGAAAATGGAGAACAGGCTGTTGCTGCGGTCGCAACTTGCAAATACGATTTGGTATTAATGGATATCCAAATGCCAGAGATGGATGGCTATACAGCGACCACCGAAATTAGGAAGCTTCCCGGCCGTGTCAGAAATATCCCAGTAATTGCTTTAACGGCCAGTGCCATGTACGGCGAGAGAAAACGCTGTCTTGATTCTGGAATGGATGAATATCTTCCTAAACCTATTGAAAAGAAAAAATTAGCGCATTTTTTGAACAAATACAGCCGAGAGAAATTTACAGAACAAACACAAACAGAGCCTGGAAACATTCATCTCAATCCCACCCCTACTATGGATCAACACTCCTCTAGTTCTCTCGATCTTGAAGCTCTTCAGAAATTGAATGAAACTTTGGGGCAAGCTGTTGTTGAAAACCTTGCCCAAAGAATGCTGTCGCAATATGACGAACAGCGGAAAAGAATTACAAAATATATGCAAAATGAAGAATGGTCTGAAATCCACCGTGAAGCTCAAGATATACAGAGTTGCTTTGCTCAGTTTGGGCTGCAAAATGCGTCCAGTGAAGCTGCAAAAGTAGATGTGTTTTGTAGACAACGTAATTATAGTAAAATTATCGAAACGACTCCCGACATGCTCGATAGATGTGATGATGCAATTGCTGAACTTAAAACTCAATTCCATAAAAACTAATTCAATACACAATTTGCTTGTTCACTGCGGGCTGAAAATGCAATGTGAAGTATCTGCAGTTAATAATAAGAGAATTAAATGAATTCCGGATTTGCAAAGCTTGGTACCCACAATATTTTTTATAAAATTCAAGGAAACGGCCCCCGGCTAATGATGATAACGGGAACCAATTCTGATACTCGAACCAGTCCCACAATTTACGATGCTCCAGGCGCCCAAAATTTTGAGATTTTGAATTTTGACCACCGTGGCATGGGCCAATCGACTAGTCCAAATGAACCTCCGACGCTTCAAAGTTACGCCGATGATATTGCAAAACTTTTAGACATTATTGGCTGGGAGGAAACGGCTGTGGTAGGTGTCAGTTTTGGCGGAATGGTTGCCCAACATTTTGCTCTTTCTTATGCTGAAAAAATCACTCGTCTGGCATTATGCTGTACCAGTAGCGGAGGCGCCGGTGGGTCATCGTACCCATTGCACACACTTTCCAACCTAACCGCCGAAGAATACGCTAGTTTTATAATGAAAAAAATGAACTTGAAGCATGATGAAAACTGGCAGAAAGAGCACCCGAAACTCGCAACGCGCACCTATGAATATTATTATCAGGGAGCTGCGCCTAACTATAACGATCCCGTTAAATTTGCTGCGATGAAACAGCAATTTAAAGCACGTGCGGATCATGATGTTTACGATAGATTGAAAACGCTCGAGCTCCCAACCTTTGTTGCTGGCGGGGAGCTCGACGGTGTCGCACCGCCCGAGAATTCGTCTGCAATAGCGGCAGTTATCCCCAATTGCGAGTTGGAAATATTTAGGGGCGGTCACCTGTTCTTAAAAGAAGACGCTAAAGCTTGGCCTCGCCTATTCAGCTTCCTCAATCCCAACAGTTAGTTTAATGTGAAACAATATTTTTGAGGGAACGGCCAATGGGCGATATTCGGAACATACTTTTTATTATGTGCGATCAGTTACGGGCAGATTACCTTGGCTGCAGCGGTCATCCCACAATTAAAACGCCAAATATAGATAAACTTGCAAGTCGGGGAATGAACTTTTCTCGAGCTTTTGTTCAAGCCCCCGTCTGCGGATCTTCCAGAATGTCATTCTATACGGGCCGCTATATGTTCACCCATGGGGCGACTTATAACGGTGTCCCCCTTAATATCGGTCAACCCACGCTTGGCGACCACATGCGAGAATTAGGAGTTCAAACCGGCTTGATCGGAAAGACCCATATGGCGGCCGATCGCGCAAATATGGAAAGGCTTGGACTGGACCCATTATCGAAAACGGGAGTTCTTGCAAGCCAATGTGGTTTCGAACCGTGGGAACGTGATGATGGCCTACATCCAGATCAACTAACAGGTCCTAACTTGACCTATAACGAGTATTTGAACGGGCAAGGATATGACGGCGATAATCCTTGGCATACGGCCGCAAATTCTGGTGTTGATGAAAATGGGGATTTACAGAGCGGTTGGTTTTTAAGAAACGCTCACCTACCGGCCGTCGTCGATCAGAAACATTCAGAAACTGCCTATATGACCAATCGGGCCATTGATAAAATAACTGAACTTGGAAATGATCCATGGTGCCTGCATTTAAGTTATATTAAACCGCATTGGCCCTATATAGCACCGGCCCCATACCATAATATGTATAGTGAAACAGATGTTGTACCCGTCAATAAGTCAGATGAGGAACGCATCGCCCCTCACCCAGTGGTCAACGCTTTCATGCAACATGAAGAAAGCCAGAATTTCTCCGACGAGGAAAAACGGCGCCACGTCATTCCCGCGTATATGGGCTTAATCAGCGAAGTTGATGATCACATTGGTCGCCTGGTCGACTTTTTAGAAACGTCAGGAAAGATGGAGGAAACCCTCATCGTTTTCACGAGTGATCACGGTGATTATTTGGGCGACCACTGGCTGGGGGAGAAAGAACTTTTCCACGAAGAAAGTGTCCGGGTTCCAATGATTATTGTGGATCCCTCAAATGCCGCTGATGGGACGCGTGGCAAAACTTGTGATCGTCTTGTGGAAGCCATTGACCTTGTTCCAACCTTTATTGACGGATTAGATGGCGCGGCTAAGCCCCATCTCCTAGAAGGCCGTTCCTTACTTCCGATATTGCGTAATCATCAAGATTTGGATTGGCGAACTACCGCGTTCAGTGAAGTTGATTATGCGTGGCGCGGCGCGCGTCTATCGCTTGATCTTGCACCCGATAAAACACGCGGTTACATGTTGAGAACAGAGAATTGGAAATATGTTTCGTTTGACGGGTTCGGCCCGCAACTGTTTGATCTAAAAAATGATCCAAAAGAGTTGCGTGATCTTGGAAAAAGTAATGAGCATTCTGAGCGTATTGGAGAATTTGAAAACGAACTCAACAAGTGGATCCGGGAGCGAAAAACAAGATACACCGTTACCCATGATGCAATCGAAACCAAAACCGACACTGCCAAAAAGCGCGGCATCTACTTCGGGGTTTGGTAGAGGATGGCAGAACCTTATATTCTTGCTGCCGATTGCGGTGGAACCCATTGCCGTGTCAGATTATATGATGTGAAAGGCACTGTCCTATCTGATGGAATTAGTGGCCCGGCCAATATTAACTTGGGTGCATTTCAAACCGTTCAACAACTAGAGATCGCCGCAAGCTCAGCCATTTCGGAGGCAAATTCTCCCATCGAATTATCCGATATTGTTGTGAGTGCTGGGATTGCAGGGTTCGTTAGCAGCAAAAATAAAGAGGCTTTGTCTTGCGAGAGACACCCTTTCAAGAAAATAATTGCAGCAAGTGACGCCTATACAGCGCTACTCGGAGCGTTTGGGGTGGATCTTGACGGCGCCATCGTTATTACGGGAACGGGATCCTGTGTTTACGGCCGCATAAACGGAAAAATATTCACGTTGGGAGGATGGGGCCCTGTTCTATCTGATCAAGCAAGCGGTGCCCGTGCCGGAATGCTCGCCGTTCGAAAAACCCTTCAGGCACAAGACGGAATTATTAGTGGCACTGCGCTCACGGAGGACATCTCGGGCCGATTTGGCCCCACCTCCGAAAATATTTACATTTGGTCCAAGTCGGCAACACCTGCTGATTTTGGAACTCTTGCCCCCCTTATCTTTGAAACAGCTGCATCAGGCGATGAAATTAGCTTGGATGTCGTTAGAAAACTAGCAAGTGAGGCCGAACAGTTAATTCACGCCATCAAAAACCGCGCCTGCGAAAACATTACCCTTATGGGAGGCCTAGCCGTTCCCTTAAGACCCTACCTAAGTCAGGATACCCGGCAACTATTGACGCCTAGTAAAGGCGATGCCATTGACGGTGCTTTGTTAATGGCGCAAAACATAGATAGGTCTTTCGTGGAAGTGATCGGACAAAATTTATGAGAGCAATAACGGCATCCAAAATCTTAATTGCGGGAAATTGGGTAAAAGATACTGCAATTCTCATAAAAGAAGGCATTATTCAGTCCATATGCCAATTGAAAGATATTCCAAAAGGCTACCCGCTTGAAAAAATAACTGATGGATATATCGCTCCCGGATTTTTTGACATTCAAGTAAACGGCGGCGGCGGTTGTCTTCTAAATGATGAACCAACTCTTGAAGGTATAAAGACAGTTGCAACTGCTCATCAAAACTTTGGAACCACGTCATGGCTACCGACTTTAATCACGGCTGATGTTAAAACCATGCATTGCATGGCTGAGGCTGTGGAGACGGCCATTTCCGAAAACCTGTATGGCGTTCGCGGCGTGCATTTCGAGGGTCCATTTTTAAACCCAGATCGGAAAGGCGTTCACGACCCAAAACTCATGAGTGCCAACGAACAAGATTTCTTAAATATTTTGCAAGACCGAGATCTAGGACAAATTCTTGTCACCCTCGCCCCAGAGAAAACGTCTTCTGAATTCCGGACAAGCTTAATCGCCCGCGGCGTCACTATTGCGGCAGGGCACACGAACGCATCATACGACCTTACTAAGAGTGCAATTGAGGAAGGGTTATCCGGATTTACCCATTTGTTTAACGCCATGCCGCCCCTATTATCGAGGGATCCCGGCGTTATCGGTGCAGCACTGGACAGCCTTGAAACATTTAGCGGCTTAATTGCAGATGGACATCATGTTCATCCTGCCACGTTGAAAGTCGCCCTAAACTCTCTAACACCTAAAAGAGCCATTCTTGTCACCGATGCTATGCCTCCCGTGGGAAGTACTGTAACCGAATTTACTTTGGGAGATTTACGCGTCAGTGTTAAAGAGGGACGTTGTGTCACCGCAGAGGGGACGCTCGCAGGATCAGCAATTAGTATGCAAGATGCCGTTGTGTATTGCCTTGAAAAGCTAGAGGTTACACTCGCTGATGCCATTCAAATGGCCAGCACAACTCCGGCTCAATTCATGGGTATTCATAAAAATATAGGCACCATAGCGAAAGGCTATGATGCCGAATTTGTTTTCGTAACTGAAACCGGCCAGGTTACGGGAACCTACCGTCATTAATCTCTAAATATCAGGTTGCACACTGCCATCATGCATCCATTTGGCATGAGAGGGAGCCTTCTTTGTTTTGTCCCATTCGTTCAGCATTTCCCATTTAACATCGTCTAGCTTGCGGCTCATATCAGGGGTCCCTGTGTTCGCTGCAAGCTCAAGGCGGTGACCGCTTGGATCAAAGAAATATATTGATTGAAACAATGTATGGTTCGTCGGACCCAACACATCGATACCACCAGCCTCTAGCCGTTCTTTAGCTTCCATCAACTCATCCATGCTACCCACTTGCAACGCAAGATGCTGAACCCATTCAGGCGTCGCTGGGTCTTTCCCCATAGGAGGTGAATTTGGAATTTCAAAAAATGCCAAAACATTCCCTGCACCAGCATCTAGAAACACGTGCATGTAGGGATCAGGGGCTTTAGTGGATGGAACTTCGTTTTCCGCAATTGCCAATATGAAGTCCATGTTCAGGTATTTCTCATACCACTCCACAGTCTCTTTAGCATTTTTGCATCTATAAGCGACGTGATGAATTTTTTGAACTTTCATTTAGCAAGCTCCCTGCCTGTTGATTAATAACATAAACAGAAATTAAGTTACATTTGTAACTAAATCAAGTTAAAAGCGATTTAAGGCCAAGATTATCAGCTTTATGGGAGGTATAGCTCTTCTTTTAGAACGTGCTGCCACCATACAATGGCCTCGTTGCAGGCCGTTTTTAAGTATGGCAGTAATTTTACCGCTTCATCCAAATCGCGATGTAACTGGTCCATCTTCTCGGTCAAACAGGCGAGTTGCATCATTTGAACAGAATAACATGCCCCTTTCAACGCGTGACAAGACGATTTCAATGCGCCTACATTCCCTGTTTCAAATGCAGCTTCAATGGCAGTTAGTTCCTGCTCGATTGATATAGGGGCACAAGCCACTAATTCTTGTACTATGGAAGAACCAGCCTTTTCGGTTAGCTGTTTCAAGAAAACTAAATCTCCAACCGGCAGTTCATTACACTCTGAAACCGACACGTACTCGCCTCCTAATCACAATTAGGAAATCATAATAGGACGGAAAACGTTACTAAAAGCTATCACCCTACGGTTTTTTATCGGCCAAAATCATTTCAGAAGCTTTCTCTGCAATCATTATAACCGGCGAATTCGTGTTTCCTGACGTTATTGTGGGCATAATCGACGCATCAACCACACGCAGACCATCGATCCCATGAACACGCAGTCGTTCATCAACAACAGCCATGTTATCGCTGCCCATTTTACATGTCCCAACGGGATGGAAAATGGTCGTCGCAATATTGCCCACCTCTTTGAGCAAATCAGCTTCGCTTTCAATAGCCACACCGGGTAAAAACTCTTCGGGCTCTAATGCGGCTAACGCACGGGTTTTCATCAATTCTCTTGTCAGCCTAATACTATCAACAGCTATTCTTTTATCATTTGGCGCGGACAAATAATTCATGTTTAGCACGGGTTGTTCTTCAGCATCCGTACTGCCTATATGACAAGATCCACGGCTATCAGGTCGTAAGTTACAAACGGATACCGTTACTGCAGGAAAGGGATGAAGCGGATCACCTAACTTATCTGTGCTCAAGGGTTGTACGTGATATTCCAAATCCGGGGTTTCAACAGATGGGTCACTTTTGGTAAATATACCAAGCTGACTCGGTGCCATAGAAAGTGGGCCCGTTTGTTTTAGTAGATATTCGGCGCCCATTTTCATTTTGCCAAATATACTGTTTGCCTGCTCGTTTAACGTTGTCGCATTTTTAATCTTATAAACGGTTCTAATTTGAAGATGATCTTGCAAATTCTCACCAACGCCCTGCAACTCATGCAGAACGGGGATACTAAATTTCCCCAACACATCCGATCGCCCTATTCCCGACAATTCAAGGAGTTTAGGAGAATTCACCGCACCAGCAGCCAATATAACCTCACAACCCGCTGCGGCAAAAGATGAAACGCCTTTAACCGAGAATTCGACGCCCGTCACCCTTTTGCCCTTTAACGTGAGTTTTTCTGTCAGGGCATGCGTAATGATGGTCAGATTTTTTCTGCTGAGTGCTGGTTTTAAAAAAGCCTTAGCTGTACTCCAGCGAACGCCTGCTTTTTGATTAACCTCAAAATATCCAGCACCTTCGTTATTTCCATCGTTAAAATCATCAGTCTTTGGGATGCCCAATTCACTGGCCGCATCTATAAAATGATCGAGGACATCCCATGACAACCGTTGTTTTTCGACACGCCATTCGCCCTTGCTGCCATGATCTTCAGACGGCCCATCGTGATAATTTTCAGATTTTAAAAAATAAGGTTTGATATCATCCCACGCCCAACCAGAGTTACCTAGTTGCCGCCATTGATCGTAATCCCTAGCTTGCCCCCGCATGTAAATCATTCCGTTAATTGACGAGCAACCACCGAGTACCTTTCCGCGCGGGTAATTGAGAGAACGACCGTTTAACCCTGCATCAGGTTCCGTCTTCATCATCCAATCCGTGCGCGGATTACCCATGCAATACAAATACCCAATAGGAATATGGATCCAGTGATAGTTATCTTTGCCACCGGCTTCTAAAAGAAGCACTTTATTTCGCGGATCTTCAGACAATCTATTTGCTAAAACGCAACCTGCCGACCCTGCCCCAACGACAATATAATCATACTCACCTAAATCTTGCGATCCGTTCATGGACGTCTCCCTTTTTGCAAGATAATAAACGGGAGTGCTTAAAAATGTCGATCTTTTTTATAAGAAAAAATTCCAAAAAAAAGGCCTGCATAAAGCAGGCCTTTAGATGAAAAATGTACCAGCTATGATAATTATTTCACCATGAAATTTTCCGCTAGAACAAAGACACAGACACCGACTGCCATACGTCTTATTTTCTCTAGGTAGATTTCAATTTTTTACCAATAGAAGCGACAAAAAAATACCGCTTTATCGTTTAATCTCATGCGCCCTATTTCTCTTTCACAGTGTTTTCTAGGCTCTAGTTTTATGACTGCTTAAGCCAAGAAGCGTCATTAATATTTTTGACTGTTCAGTGTGGCGCCCATTTTCATCACGTATCATCAGTGTAATGTGCTTTTCCGTATCCCAACCACTGGTCCGAAAAGTGTCTAACTGAAGCTGTTCTTTCCCTATGATTGCGACCATCGGCCATGCGTTCTTTTTAGGAATAACGAGAGACTCCTCTTCGTTAGAAAAAAGATGCTGTCTTTTTTCTCGGCTCCCGCTCATGTAAGTCGATAGGAAGTTCTGCGCAACTGGGTCAACACAACAAATGTGCCCTTGTTTATCCAGTGAAATCACATCACCAGCTTTTAACAGTTTCTCAGCATCCTGATTTGCGAAAACGATTTCACGTTGAATGTTTAGAATTAAAATAGCGGGTGTGAGTGTGTATAGAATTCGCAGAGCAGTGTTATAAAAATCACCGTCTGATTTTGTCTTTGTTAAAGAAACAGTGGAATTTGGCTTGGCCTTAACATTCCCGCGCAAATCAATCCCCTCAGATCTTTGCGCTAAAGGGCTAGTTGTAACCGACTCCCCTTTTGAAAGGCCTTCAATGCTTTCAAAATCAGTTACTGTTAAGCCAAAACCAAATTCATCCACTGTCACTCTATTACCCCGAAGATCTATGATCCGAAAACGACTATTGCACAATGGGGCGAATTGAAACGTGAATCATTATTACCAAATATAACAAAAAGTATAATAAATATATATTTAGTAATTATATCAATGACATAAATATAATTATTTTTCTAAAACACCCGCCAATCGGAGCCCATTTACGTAAGTTTCCGTGATATCTTCTTCTAAAGGAGGGTAATTTTTTAAATGCCAGTCAACGGAAAATTCAGGTTGAAACTTTTTAAATTCCTGATGAACTGGCTCCGCTTCTTCAATTCGGCCCAGATGTCCAAGACTAGAAAGTAATGGGCGGTAGTTGGCGTGGAAATGGGGATTGTTCCGCAAAACCTGCCGTCCAATACGCACTGCATCCTCGTATCTGCCTGACAACATGCTTGCGATACATCTTGCCGTGTCAAAATAATAGGGGTGGGCGTCAAACGGCATAATTTGTCGGCATCGTCCGAGCAATAGCAACGCTTCATCAGGTTTTCCAATGTAGCAATGGGTAATCGCGCTAAAGCCGTGCGCATAGGAACAGTTTGGATTGGCCGCGAGCGAGCGGTCGAAATATTCCAATGCGGTTTCAAAGTCGTGATAAACGAAGGCTTCCAAATGTCCCGCTATGGCAAGCCCAATATCACTACTGGGGCTTAATTCTATCGCCTGACGGATTAACAGGCCCACCTTTTCTCGAGTAGCTTGCGGATCGGAAGTAAACCCCTGCCCCAACTCAATAGAGTATAAAAAGGCAAGCCACGCCATCGCTTCAGAGTAACCGGGTGCTTGCGTAAGGGCCCTTTGTAAATACCGTTTAGCTTCTCTAACCGCATCCTCTGAAAATCTGAACATTATTGATATGGCGCGCAACACACATTGACGGGCGTTCAACAATCCATCTTCTAGCCGATGAGACTTGTCCGTTTCCGCCAACTCAATTTTCCGGTACATCTCAATGGCAGCTAAAATTGCTTGTTCATCATTTCCAGCGAGCAGCTCTTTCATTTCGGGTTTCACTCGCTTCATCCATAGAATATCACCAGAACTACCGTCGAACATTTGTACCAATACTGTGGTATGGTCTTCTACAGACATTATGTTCCCACGGATTTTATAGGTCGCCTCAGAATTTAGTAATTTTCCGCCGCCACCATCTGCTAGATCACTAACAAGTTCAACATCACCACTTCTCACCGAAAATCGATCATTACAGGCCAATTGCTCGCAAATATCTGATCTGAACGTTTGAGCCACGAAATCAATCACGGGGTCGTCACTTTTGGTGTTAAAATTTTCCACATAAATCGTCGGCTTAACAATTGAATCACCGATAATTTGAAATGATGCGGCAGGCTGGAAACTCGCAGTCAAAGACTTGTGTGAATTTTCCTTAATTTGTTCCGCCAGTGTGAGGGTCGACTCAGAAGGTTCAACGTCCAGTTCCCGTCGGAGAATTTCTTTACATATATCAAATTGACGGAGAGCAGATGCCCGGTCTCCCTCTTTTAGAAACGCACTCATCTGCGCACGATAGGCACGCTCATTTGTTGAATCAAACTTCAAAATTGCTTGAGAAACACGTTGGATTTCGGAGATTTTTGAATCTCCGGCGCTCAATTGATCCAGTAATTGGACAAGAGAGTTCTCAAGATCTTCATTGCGTTTAAACCCCTCAAAGGTTAGCCAGTCACAAAAGACCTCCGCATCAACAATATTATCGTGAAGAAGCGGCCCCAGTTCACAAGACAATAGCTGCTCGGCAATTGGTGCATTAAATTCGTTGGAGCATTGCGTGGCAATACGAGCGTCCACCCACAGTTTTTTTAAGTTTAACGATAAATATTGGGCGTCTGCTTGGAATAAGTCGGATCCAAAAGAGTGTTCCATATCCTTAATTTCGCGGACAGCCTGACGAACACTCGCGAAGGGATCTTTTCCATTTGCCCATAACAAGTCAGCCGCGACTTGCCGACGAATAATGCCCTTCCCTGACAACGCAATATATGCAATCAAGGCGGCAGTTTTATCACGTAATTTTGGAACAGATTGTCCTGAACTCAGTTCCCAAGAAAACTGCCCAAACAAATGTAACTTCGCACTCATCATAAATGATCGTTTTTAAATGGTCATAAACCGTAGAATTCTATCACACGACATTAGTGTACCGGCTGCGATTATTATATGTAAATAATAAACTTTCCGTTGAATTCCAATGACCATTAACAAAATTCGAAAAAATTGAGAACCCTAACCAGTTACAATTTAGTATCAGACCATGAATAAAACCTTGAATATTATTATCTAAACAACCCGTTCAGACAATTTAGGGAGCGGCTTACAAAATCTCCATATTTTTAGCAATAGATACCGCTTGTGTTCTGTTTCGTGCTTGCAGGTTTTTCATCAGGTTTGAGACATGAACTTTCACAGTACCCGCAGAAATTCCAAGTTCAATACCGATAACTTTGTTTGATTTTCCTTCGGATACAGCTCCTAGAATTTCTCGCTGCCTTTTGGTCAACAATTCATCTGCCGTCCGTTCAGAGTTGCCACCAAATCGCGTTTTGTCCACACCATTTACATCCAACGAATGAACTTCAGGTGGAAAGTACCTACCACCAGCTAAAAGCAGTTTTATTGCAGCAATCATGATTTCTTTGCTATTAGAACGATCTAGAAAGCCTTTAATATTATATCTGAAAACAGTATCGACATGTGCTTTTCTACGGGCATTCCCAACAACAATAATCGGAATATTTAAGCCGAGTTCCTGCAAGCGCAGGAAGGCAGGATCTTCAACATCAAATTTTTCTTCAATGCTGAATACAACTATATCAGAACCGTGATCTTCCAGACAACCCAGAGCCTCTTCTATTGAACTGGATTCACATATGATTGAGTTCTCGAAATTTTCTTCCAACGCTATTTTGAAACCACTTCGGCAAATTTCAAATTTGTCAATTATCATGGCACGCATACTATTATCTTTTCTCCAAGCTTCCATTTATCAACCTATACGCATTATTCGTTTTGGTTGTCCCCACCTCACCAATAATAATTGAAATACAGGTATACCAATTGATTCAAATCAATTGAGAAAATTTAGTTGCCGCATATATTGAAAATTTTCTGTTCTTCAAAAAATTCGTTTAATTTTTCAATCATTAGGAATTAGGCTAATCTGGCGCAAAACATAACCAGAAATGAAATATATTGGGACGATCGAAATGGCGACAAACGAAAAACATTTTTCAACTCATGCTGCCGAACCAGATCTACGAAATGATGACCTGAAAATATATGTTAACGGAAATATCGTTCCCAAAAGCCAAGCGGTTGTCTCTGTTTATGATTCTGGCTTTATGTTGGGAGATGGTATCTGGGAGGGTATCCGGTTTTACAACGGGAAATGGGCGTTTCTAGACGAGCATATGAACCGGCTTTTTGGGGCTGCGAAAGCTATTGATCTCGATTTAAAACTCAGCCGGTCTGAATTCGAAGAGGCTCTCTTTGCCACGGCAAAAGCCAATAATATGACTAAAAATGTTCACGCCCGGCTCATGGTCACGCGGGGCATTAAAGAAAAACCTTTCCAAGATCCAAGGTTAAGCCAATCTGGTCCCACTATTGTGATCATCATGGAACATTCAAAGCCCCGTACGGAACTTGTGGACCAAGGGATGCGCCTACATACGGTACCTGTGGTGCGAGGTCTTCCGATGTCACAGGATCCAAAACTAAATTCCCATTCCAAATTAAACTGTATCCTTGCCGGTATTCACGCGCAAAAAGCAGGAGCGGATGAAGCGTTAATGCTAGATCCACACGGGTTTGTTAATACGACAAATGGTTGTAACTTCTTTATTATTCGAAGTGGTGAAGTTTGGACATCAACTGGTGACTATTGCATGAACGGGATTACACGGAAAAAAGTTATCCAGCTTTGTAAGGCCAACGGTATTCCCATATACGAGAAAAACTTTTCTTTAACAGAGACTTATGATGCTGACGAAATATTCTTAACCGGAACCTTCGGCGCACAAACACCAGTGAGCGAGATTGACGGTCGCACTATCGGAGATGGCAAAGCCGGTCCTGTGACACAACGGATCAGAGAACTCTACTTCAATTTGTTGCAACAAGTGACTTTGAACTAAATTGTCCCAAGGACATTTTCAGTATTTACGCAATGTTCCTTTTGCCGGTATGAGGGGTTATCTAATTATGCGCAGACCCGCGCATTTCTCAAGGAAATTTTATGAGCAATGATGTCCCTGCTGCATCTTTAGGATCAGTACCTGAAGATACCCTTCCTGCGTTTTTGGACAGCACCTATTCTTGGGTCCGATTGATGATGTCCCTTGTCATTGCCACGGTCGGCAGTGTTGGCATGTGGTCGATAATTGTTGTTATCCCATTGCTCGAACGTGAGTTCGGATCGGACCGGGCCGAAGCCTCCCTTCCCTTCACTACGATTATGATCGGTTTTGGTCTTGGCAATCTGTTTGTCGGTAAGTTGGTTGATCGTGTAGGGATCTTCATTCCCATGGCCGCATCAGCCATTTTGCTAGCAAGCGGTTTCTATTTATCCACGCTTGTAACAAGCATTTGGCAGTTTGCTATCATTCAGGGATTATTCATCGGTTTGGGAACTGGAGCCTGTTTTGGGCCCCTTATGTCCGACATTTCACATTGGTTCTATAAACGGTTGGGAATCGCAATCGCCGCTGCCGCAAGTGGCAACTACTTTGCAGGAATGCTTTGGCCTTTATACCTAAAAGGAATTATCGAAACTGAAGGGTGGCGAGTTGCCTATATGAACGTTGCCTTCATAATCTTGTTGGTAATGTTACCCCTTACTTTTCTGCTCCGCCGTAAACGCCCAACTATTAAAAACGTTGTTGGCGCCACATCTCCGTCAGCGGAGCAATCGGCGCCACAACGACAGTCATCTGGCATGACGCCGCGGACGTTGCAGTTACTCATGATTGTCGCGGGCGTCTCATGCTGCGTTGCTATGTCTATGCCGCAAGTGCATATTGTCGCTTACTGCGCGGATCTGGGTTACGGGATCACAGTTGGCGCTGAAATGCTATCTCTCATGCTTGCAGGCGGAATTATCAGCCGTCTTGTGTCGGGTATTCTTTCCGATTATATCGGTGGCGTCCGGACACTGCTGCTTGGCGGTATCCTGCAATGCATAGCCCTGTTCCTATACATCCCGTTTGATGGAATGGTATCCCTGTACATTGTCTCGTTTGTATTTGGCCTGTCGCAAGGCGGTATCGTTCCGAGTTACGCCATTATTGTACGGGAATACCTTCCAGCTCATGAAGCAGGACAAAGGGTGGGCTTAGTCGTTCTGGCAACGGTCATGGGAATGGCACTCGGCGGATGGTTATCAGGATACATTTATGATTTAACGAGATCCTATCAGGCTGCTTTCATAAACGGGATCGCCTGGAACTTCGTCAACATCGCCATCATCTCAATAATACTGTTCAAGACAAAAGCTGTTAAAACACCCGCTATCGCATAATAAAAGGGCGGCTAAAAAGCCGCCCTTTATTTTCTGTTATTGAATCTCTTAAGCGTCAGTTTTTGGAGTGTCGCTTTCTTTATCTTCAGCGACCACAGCTGCGGCTTGTTTTGCATCTTCTTCACGCTTCACGCGTCGGTGGGTCGCGATAGCAAAAGGAATTGTACCGAGATACGCCACCGCAGCTGCTGAAAGCAGTTCCCACGGGTAGCTTGCCATAACAGCTGCAAGACCTCCGACGATGATTAGCATCGGCATGATAAATTTACGCGGGACACGAAGGCGCTTAATGGAGAATGTTGGAATTCGGCTCGCCATTAAGAAGGCCATGAATAGCAACCACGCTGCATTCAAAATAGCTGATTTAAAAATCTCTGCGTCAGTATAGAAACTAACAACCATAAACAGCATGGCGATGGCTGCACCGCCGGGTGCCGCAATACCGGTAAAATAGCTACTTTCCCACTCGGGGCTTTCTTCATCTAGCATGGTATTGAAGCGAGCCAAACGCAGGCCGCAAGACACTGTGTATACCAATGCAATGATCCAACCGAGACCACCAAGGCCGGCGTCCAACGTCCAAAGGTATAAAACAAGCGCCGGGGCAACACCAAAGCTCACAAAATCCGATAAGGAATCCAGTTCGGCTCCAAATCTCGTGCTGCCTTTCAGCAGCCGGGCCATGCGACCATCAAGCCCGTCCAGAATAGCCGCGATTAAAATCGCAGAGACTGACAATTCCCATTTCTGCTCTAACGCGAAACGAACAGACGTTAAGCCTGCACAAAGGGCAAGTGTTGTCAGCATATTTGGGATTAGTGAGTTTATTGGTAGCTCACGTAATTTACGACGACCTAAAGCCATTAACGAACCTCCACTGAGATCGCAACATTGTTATCAGCTTGCATATCGGCGATGACAGTCTCACCGCCAATCATGCTTTGGCCGACACCAACCTGAGGCTCTACTCCATCTGGAAGGTAAATATCGGTCCGGCTACCAAAACGGATTAGACCAAAACGCTCTCCAGAGCGAACTTCTTGTCCATCAGTCAAATGACACACGATACGACGGGCAACGAGGCCCGCGATTTGAACAAAGACAATATCTTTACCGTCTTTAGTACGTAAATGAACTGCGTGACGTTCGTTTTCATCTGACGCCTTATCTAGGGCGGCGTTCAAGAATTTTCCGGGGCGATACACCTGTTTCACGACAGTACCACCAAGTGGGACGCGGTTCACATGAACATTAAACACGTTCAAAAAGACACTGATGCGCAAGAGTGGATCATTGCCAAGTCCCAGTTCTTCAGGCGGGACAGAGCGTTCAATCATCTGTACAACACCGTCTGCAGGGCTGACAATCAGTCCCTCGCGTGTTGGCACATGCCGATCGGGATCACGAAAGAAATAGACACACCAAAGAGTTAGACCAACACCGATCCAACCCAAAACAGATCCAGTAAAAACGAACAACAAAAATGTAACCGCCGCAAAAATTGCGATAAAGCGATGGCCTTCTTTGTTAATCGGTACCAAGACTGATTTTAACGTATCCATATTTTTCGTCTCTCAAATACTATTTAAGTCCGTGTTTAGCCTATAACGCATACACGGTGCAAAAAGAACCTTAAAGATACAATAAAATGCTATTTTGACCTAGTCTTGAACGCGCAATAGTTTTTCCTGCATGTTCGCCGCTTCTTGCTGGCGCTCCCACATTTCAGCGTATTGCCCGTGTTTTTCAAGCAATTGTTGATGTTGGCCACGTTCAATGATCTTACCCGCGTCCAAAACGAGAATTTCGTCAGCGTCAACAACAGTGGAAAGTCTATGGGCAATAACCAATGTTGTTCTATCCCGCGACACCTCTTTCAAGCTTTCCTGAATATCCTGCTCTGTGCGTGTATCAAGCGCCGATGTGGCCTCATCAAACAGCAATATGCGGGGACTTTTAAGGATCGTACGAGCGATCGCCACCCGTTGTTTTTCACCGCCTGAGAGTTTCAGGCCGCGTTCACCAACATTAGTGTTAAAGCCTTCAGGCAACGCTTCAATAAAACCATCGATACTTGCCATTCGAGCGGCTTCTTGAATTTCTTCAGTGCTGGCTGCGGGCCGTCCATAGCCAATGTTATATTCAATAGTGTCATTGAACAAAACGGTATCTTGGGGGACAATACCAATAGCGCCGCGTAACGAAGATTGCTTGATCTCTCGAATATCTTGACCATCGATCGTAACTTTTCCCGAATTCACATCATAAAAACGGAACAAAATACGTGAGATTGTCGATTTACCGGCGCCCGAAGGCCCAACAATGGCCACTTTTTGACCGGCTTTTACTTTAAAAGACACATCATGCAAGATTTGGCGGGCATCGTCATAGCCGAAATCAACGTTCGAAAATTCTATTTCGCCGTCACCATCTAGAAGTTCCACAGCGTCCGGCTGATCATCAATTTCCCGATGAACATTAAGAAGCTCAAACATCTTTTCCATGTCCACAAGGCTTTGCTTGATTTCACGGTATACAAACCCCAAGAAATTAAGAGGTTGGATCAGCAACATCAAGAAAGCATGGGCTGCAACAAAATCACCGATGGTCATGCGGCCTTCTGCAACGCCATTTACAGAAATTAGCATCACAAGCACCAAACCAAGACTAATGATGAAGCCTTGGCCAACATTCAAATATGCTAACGTTGTTTGGCTACGGATAGCAGCTTTTTCGTATCCGGCGATTGCCACATCAAATCGGCGGCTCTCATGTTCTTCATTACCAAAATATTTAACAGTTTCAAAATTGAGAAGACTATCGATGGCTTTGGTATTGGCCTCACTGTCTTTCTCGTTCATTGTCCGGCGATATTTTAAACGCCATTCCGTCACCGCAAGTGTGAAATAGATATACCCAACCAGCGTCACGCCTGTGACGATGGACATTAGATATCCATATTCCACCCACATGATGCCGCAAATGAACAAGATTTTCAGGAGTGTTGGGATGATGTTGAACAACATAAAACGGAGAAGGAAATCAATCCCCTTCGTTCCCCGCTCAATCACACGGCTCAAGCCCCCTGTTTGGCGATCCAAATGAAACCGCAGGGACAATTTATGCAAATGCCTAAATGTTTGAAGGGCCACCTGTCTAATGGCGTTTTGACCCACTTTTGCAAAGATCGCATCTCTAAGCTCGCCAAAGGTTTGCTGCAATAACCGTGCAGCACCATATGCCAAAATCAAACCAATAGGCACAAATGCCCAAGCCTGCATGGAATTCATATTTTCAGTGAGATAATCGACGAGGTATTTTAAGATATAGGGGGAATAGACAAGTGAAACCTCAGCAGCTAACAGAAACAACACTGCAAAAAAGATACGAAGCTTTAAGTCTGGTCGATCCTTTATCCAAACATATTTTATCAGAGAAAAAGCAGTTGCGAAATGACTTCGTTGGTCACTCTCAGTGTGGCTGTCAAATTGTGCTGGACGCATTCACATATCCTAATATCTATTTTTTTGCATCATAATGGAATTTACTGTGACCGGTTACCAAATTTTTAACCACTTTGCTTTCATAGTAACGAACATCACAAGACCTACTCTGTTCAAATGTAAGTAATTTGTCCATATGACTGATATCAAGAGCGAAAAAAATTCTGGCAGTATTGAGGAACTAATCCAAGAGGGTGATGAAAAGCTTGTCTGGCTAACACCAAAAGCCCCTTTATCATTCAGGTTCATATGGGAAAAGGTTCTCTTTACAGGCAAGCTTACTAAAATCGGTGACGATCACCGGTTAATCCTATTGGGCGATCTTGGTCCTCTTCCCTTTTCGGCAGAAAGTCCTTCATTTCGTGAACGCCTTCTTAGCCTTATTGCTTGGCATCCAGAAGAGCGAATGAAATTCGTTTTAGAACCTAACCAGCAACGTGTTTATCTCATGATAGATGACATATTAAGCAAAGAGCTAACCGGAAACCTACTGATTGCGTCCGTCGTTGCCTCACTATTTCATGCCCGCCCATTTATTGAACTCGCTAAAGAAGTCGGATGGCAACACCCAGATCAGCCCCCTCGCCCCGCGCTAAATGTGGTTTCTAAGAAAATGACGTCAAGCGATTGATCTAATTGACTGAACTCTTGGATGGAAGAGTGAATATTTGACCAGGATAAATAAGATCAGGGTCTTTTATCTGGTTCTCATTCGCCTGATAAATCAAGGTATATTCAGTACCTTCACCATACATTCTACGAGCGATACGCCATAGACTGTTACCCGGCTGGACAATTGCCCTAATTTCCAGACCACCCTTAGCGAGAATGACATCTTCGGCAGGGGCCCGCTGAAATGGGATCTCAACCCGCGATATGACATCGCCCTTTGGATCCAACTGATCGGCCCGTAAATTATACTTTCCGGCAGCAATTTCATTTTCTGGTGTTAAAGCCCAGTTCCCGTTTTCATCAACGGTGGCCGTCCCAATATGTTTATTCTTCAAATAAACTTGAACTTCATTTCCAGGCGTCCCTTTACCAGACAGAGCGACATTTCCTTCGTTATTATAATCGATACTGCCAACTGAGAGTTCCTTGGCGCTCTCGACGTCTCCAACGGGTTCCGGCATTTGCAGCAGCCGTGTAACACGCTCTTCAACTTCGGATTTATCATCAGAAGCCTTGGGCGCGAGGACCGCGAGCGCTGGTGCACGATCTGCAACGGCTTTATTGCAATCTGGAACCTGCATAATAACCATGCGGGATGTTTCTACCTCCCGGTTATCCGGGTTTAGGGCCTTAGCGTTTATTTCCTGTGCCCCCGGCGCCAACGGCTCAGTTGCCACAAACACCCACTCACCCCTGCGCGATGCAAAAGCATTTCCAAGAACTTTACCACTTGCCAAGATTGTTATCTTAGCCGTCGGCTCGGCGCGGCCTGCCACAAGCAATCCACAATTTTTGTCAACTCTCACCACATCAAAGCTGGGATTTTTCATTGCAATAACACCAGCCGTCACCTCAGGTTTAGGAGCTGTTTTTTTCACAACAATGATCGGTGCATTTTCTTTTGGTGTTACTGGGGTTGCTATAACGCTCTCAGTTTTTTTAACAACTTCATCCAATTCCTTGGGCGTATTTTGAGTTTTTTGTGACGCGTCTGCCACTTCGTTGCTCTTGGTCGGGGCACTTGCAGTATGAGGGGGTGGATTGTCGTCTCTCAGAAACAGAAAAAGACCAGATGCTATCACCAATAGCAGGACTAAAATTACAATTACCCGCACAATAAATTCTCCCATAACCCCGTTTGAAAACAGTATGGACTTTTGCCATCATCGACGCAACCAGAGGATTATCTGGGATGAAGACCAGTCCGTTTACTTGCTGGTCTTATGTTGGATTGCAGGTAGAGACTTCAAGTAAGCAGCCATTGCGGCCCTATCTTCTGCAGTCAATTTTGATGTTCCATATAAGATGACTTCTTCCATATTGCCTTGAACGTCATCAAAATCGGGTTTCATTCCAGTTTCCAAAAAACTTACAATGTCCCCTAGGCTCCAATCGCCAATTCCCGTTTTAACATCAGGTGTTATATTTGGAACCTCACCGATGGTGTCAGTTTTTGTGACACCGGAAAAAGCGCCATCTGTCACCATTCCTCCAAGAACATTTCGGGGAGTATGGCATTCAGCGCAGTGACCAAGTGCGTTTGTGAGGTAACCACCTCGCTGTTCTTCAGCCGTAGCGCCCTGAGATGGCGAATAAGGTTTATCGCTAAAGAACAAAAGCTTCCAGCCCCACTGCAACCACCGCCACGAAAAAGGGGCACTGACGTCATGGTCTCGATTTTTACGAACCACGGGATCTAAAGATTTCAGATAAGCGAATATGCTCAGTGCATCTTCATCCGTCATTTGAGTATAGCTGGGATAGGGAAATGCTGGAAAATAATGACTACCGTCCGGCCTGATGCCTTGCTTCAAAGCCGCCAGAAATTCTGATTTTTGCCAGCCACCAATACCCGTTTCAACATCAGGCGTGATATTTGGTGTATAAAAAATACCGAAGGGTGTTTTTAAAGCATGGCCGCCAGCATAGGGCGTCGCCCCTTTTTCAAGGGCCGTATGACAGGCCATACAGCCCCCAGCTGCGGTTAGGTATTTACCACGCTCGAGTTCGGTGGCGTTAATCTGCCCACTGATATTGAAAATCAGTAAACAGAGTAACGGCCCCCAGATCTTTGTTCGATTTTCAATTTTCCAATTCAACATGCGACGATATACAAGTAGCTATCAGTCTTTTGGAACACGGAATGGCTTATGACATCCGCCACAGGTTTTACCAGTTGCGCCTAATGCTTTCCCAATGTTTCCCTGTTCACCAGTTGCCGTTGCAACAACAAGACCGTCGGCAGCGTTTTTAAGGGCGGTGATAGCGGCGGCAAACTCGGCAGGTTTTGTCCAAATTTCTGATTTTGAGCGAGATTTGGCAACACCAGAACCTGCAGGAAACAATGATGCCATTTCATTTGCGATTTCTTTAACTTTCATCGCTTTGGCATTTAGTGCTGGCGTGTAGGCGGCCTCACCTTTTGCAACAGCAGCAAGTGCTTTCATACTACCGCCCAATTCTTTCATCTTGCCAATTCGTTTATCGGCATCTGCGTTTCCAGTTGACTCAGCATGGGCAACCGCTGTCACGGTAGCGCCTAGCCCAATAATCGATACCACAACACCAGCAATAGCCAGACGACTAATTTTATAGCTCATATCTAAATCCCTTTGTTTTTATTGAATTCGTAAATCTAGCCCATCGTACTTTCGTCTGAATATAAGGCAATTCTTTTATTCAGGTAAAGAGATGGAATACTCTTTTCCAGTATATCCATGCGTCTTATCTCTGGCACGAACGGTAACTTTTTTGACATTCATGGGAATGGAAAGTTTCATAGACCGTGTAAACGGTTGTTCATTGTCATGCGGGTGCATTAAGACGCGCGTGCCCAGCACATGGCCTTTGGGATCCAATACATCCCAACGGTCTGCATAATGCTCCCATCCCTCATCTGAGTGCCTTACAGTTACAGAAAACCGGTACATATCTGCATCCGTTTTTACAACTTTGACATATATCACATCAGCACCACCGGCAAAAACGGGACTTGACGAAGCTGCTGCTTGCGCGCAAATAACAAAGAGCAAACCTGATAAAACTTTCCAATTAAGACGGGTAACAAATTTCATGACAAAGATTTCTTCCTTGTGTGTTTACTGTGGTTCTAGAATGCCTGCTGATGAAGCGTTTTCAAAAGCGGCTCATGATCTTGGAACACAGCTCGGTCAAAATAACATTCAGCTCGTCTATGGCGGCGGTCACGTGGGACTAATGGGGATCACTGCTGATGCCACTTTAGAAGCTGGTGGTCAGGTTATCGGGATTATCCCCCATCACCTACATGATATTGAGGTTAGTCACGAAAATTTGACAGAACTCCACGTCGTGGACAGCATGCATATCCGCAAACAAATGATGTTTGAACGCTCAGATGCCTTTGTTATTCTGCCCGGTGGTCTTGGGACTTTGGATGAAACATTTGAAATGGTGACCTGGCGGCAACTAGGTCTTCACGACAAACCAATTTTGCTGGTCAATTACAAAAACTATTGGAAACCGTTCCTAGATCTAATCGATCATATGATCGAAGCAGGATTCGTAGAAGCTTCCGCAAAAGAGTTTTTTACGGTTGTAGAACAGTTAGAAGACATACTACCTGCACTTAAACACTCTCCTGATGCAGAAATAAGCCCAGATATCTCAAAAATGTAAGAAAATTACCTTTTTTTGATCTGGGTCCCTTGCGAATGACGCAAGCAATGCTATTTTGCGCCCACTGAATAAATATTGTATGGCAAGAAGGATCACGAAATGTCAAAGATTAAAGTCGCTAATCCAGTCGTTGAGTTAGACGGAGACGAAATGACCCGGATTATCTGGGACTTCATCAAGCAAAAGCTCATCCTTCCTTATCTCGACATTGATCTTAAATATTACGATTTGGGCATGGAGTCTCGCGACGCCACCAATGACAAGATCACTGTTGATGCAGCAAATGCGATCAAAAAATATGGTGTTGGCGTCAAATGTGCGACAATCACTCCTGACGAAGACCGCGTTGAAGAATTTGATCTGAAAGAAATGTACCGTTCACCAAATGGTACAATTCGGAACATCCTTGGCGGCACTGTTTTCCGTGAGCCAATCATTTGCGAAAATGTTCCGCGCCTTGTTCCAGGCTGGACTGACCCAATTGTCATCGGCCGTCACGCATTTGGTGATCAGTACCGCGCAACAGACATGTTGATCCCGGGTCCTGGTAAACTCACAATGAAATACACACCAGCAGATGGCGGCGAAGAGCAGGAATTCGAAATCTTTGATTTCCCTGAAGCCGGTGTTGCAATGGGCATGTATAATCTTGACGAGTCAATTCGTGGCTTTGCACGGGCTTGCATGAATTACGGTCTTGTTCGTGGCTGGCCTGTATACCTATCCACTAAAAACACTATTTTGAAGAAATACGACGGTCGTTTTAAAGATCTTTTCGAAGAAGTTTTCGACAGTGAATTTAAAGCGAAATTCGAAGAAGCCGGTATCACTTACGAACATCGCCTCATCGATGACATGGTCGCATGTGCCATGAAATGGTCTGGTAAATTTGTTTGGGCTTGTAAAAACTACGATGGCGACGTTCAGTCAGATACTGTTGCGCAAGGTTTCGGCTCACTTGGTTTGATGACATCAGTTCTGATGACACCAGATGGACAAACTGTTGAAGCAGAAGCAGCTCACGGCACGGTAACGCGTCATTATCGCGAGCACCAAAAAGGCAAAGAAACTTCAACAAATCCAATCGCTTCTATTTTCGCTTGGTCACGTGGTCTTATCCACCGTGCGAAACTTGATGGAAACGAAGATCTGAAGAAATTTGCTGAAACATTAGAACAAGTTTGTGTCTCAACTGTTGAAGGCGGCGAAATGACTAAAGATTTGGCCCTTCTTGTTGGACCAGATCAGTCTTGGCTGACAACGAACCAGTTCCTTGACGCACTGGATCGTAACTTGCAAAAAGCAATGGCGTAAGTCATTCACGATTATAGAAAAGGCCGGCTTAATCGCCGGCCTTTTTTTGCCTTTTACGATGCCATAGCTAAAAAGTGGGACTTATTCGGTGGGTTTTGGAAAACAGACCGCTTCGATCTTATGTCCGTCTAGATCCAGTATAAACGCCCCGTAATACTCAGTCATTGCGCCCTGGCGTTTCCCAGGAGCCCCAGCATCTTTGCCACCTTCACTAAGCGCAATATTATAAAATGCATCAACTGCATCTTTGGCTTTGCACCGCAGGCAAAAATGGAAACCGCTATCTTCAGGAAGAGATGCCATATCGACCCGCGCATTGAGCCAAAACTCTGGATATTGTTTGCCATATCCATAAGTGCTCTCTCGTTGAACAAGTAGGGAAAATCCCAGCGTTTTTAAAACCTTAGTGTAGAAAGCACCGCTAAGATTCAAATCATTTACGGGAATGGAAATATGATCAATCATAGAGACATCCTACAATATAGCGGCTCGCCGGCCCCACAGTAATTCATTGGAATATTTCCGTCCATCTCGGCCAGCCTGCGGTGTAGTTTTCAAGAGAAGTTGTTCGCCGCGCCACTCCATGGTCCGGATGAGCGGTGTTCCAAGCCATTCTGGAATGGTCGCCAAATGAACATCGTGAATGACTTCATCTCCTTCAATGCGAAAATCACCGGCATAAGACAAACACTTAGATGCCTTTGTGTCAGATCCCGCCGCTTCGTCTCCAAAATCAGCACGCATCAAAAAGCCGGACATTACACCTTCCTTAGTGTAAATAAGTTGGCCTTTACCGTCTTCCCCCATGGGAAACTTGTACAACTCCCCATCACGGAAAGACCGCCAATCAAGTAATTCCCAAGTTCCCAGAAGATCTGTCATGTTTGTAGTGCCGCTCATATTGCATTCCTTATTATTTATTATTATTTGCGATCTTATCTTAGGACGCTAAGAACCGAGCGGGCAATAAAAAAGGCCAGCCTTGTAAACAGGCTGGCCTTTTAAATTCGAGTTGACGAAACGGTTTAGGCGTCTTCGTCTTCTGGAGTTCCTTGTAGTTTGTCTTCTAAAATACCTGCGTTTGCGCGGATTTTGGTTTCAATCTCATCTGTCATAGCCGCATTTTCGGAAAGGAATTTCTTCGCTTGCTCTCGTCCTTGGCCAATACGTTGGCTATCATAGGAATACCATGAGCCTGATTTTTCAACGATTTCAGCTTTCACACCAAGGTCAAGGATTTCACCCATCTTGGAGATACCTTCACCGTATACAATATCAAATTCAACGACTTTAAAGGGAGGGGCGACTTTGTTTTTCACCACCTTCACACGAGTTTGGTTACCAACAATTTCATCTTTGTTCTTAACCTGACCAATGCGGCGAATATCAATACGAACGGAAGCATAGAACTTCAACGCATTACCACCAGATGTTGTCTCTGGGCTACCAAACATTACGCCAATTTTCATGCGGATCTGGTTAATGAAAATAACCATGCATTTGGATTTAGAAATAGACCCTGTCAATTTCCGAAGCGCTTGGCTCATCAAACGAGCTTGAAGACCCACATGGGTATCACCCATCTCACCTTCAAGTTCTGCTTGCGGAACCAACGCGGCCACACTATCGATAACAAGTACGTCGATGGCACCTGACCGAACAAGCGTATCCGCAATTTCTAACGATTGCTCGCCAGTATCTGGCTGAGAGATGAGCAATTCATCAATATCAACCCCAAGCTTCCCAGCATATACCGGATCAAGGGCATGTTCCGCGTCAACAAACGCACATGTGCCGCCTGCTTTTTGCGCTTCTGCAACAACATGAAGGGCGAGTGTGGTTTTGCCTGAGCTTTCAGGGCCGTAGATTTCAACAATCCGACCTTTCGGTAGCCCGCCAATACCAAGCGCAATATCAAGTCCAAGGGAGCCAGTTGAAATGGCTTCAATGTCCATTGTATCTTGTTGCCCAAGCTTCATGACAGACCCTTTACCAAAGGCCCGATCAATTTGGCTCATCGCCGCTTCTAATGCTTTTTTCTTATCCATGCCACCGTCTTTTACAAGATTTAATGCTGCCTGTACCATCTGTCCCCCACTTATTTCATAGGTGCGCTAAGTATGCAATAACATCAATGTACATGTTTTGTTCTCATTAGCAAGTATTTTTTAACTTGTTGAACTTATTCATTTATTTCCATTTGTTTTTTATTTGTTCTCATACTCCTCTTTGGACTTTGAAAAAAAAGAACATTTGATTCTGTAGAATCAACTAATCGAACAATAAGGGCGAAAATTGACTGGTGAGACTCTAGTGAAGTCTCAAGTCCAATCGATGAGCGGGACAATCTACTCTTTTATTACCATCAAATTAGACTTGAGTAAGAAAGATGAGTTTTGTTGAGTTAAATAGAACTCTGGAGGAAACTGTATTTTCGCACTGATCTTAACTGCGATACCCATCAGCAGCTATAACTGTAAAATCAGTTTCAACTGGCAAAGTGAAGACAAAGCGAGCTCCTCCACTTTCCTTATTCTCCGCCCAAATTTCACCGCCCAAGAACGAGACAATTTGCTGACATATGGCCAGCCCAAGGCCAGACCCTTGAGGTTTGGCGCCGCTAATTGACATTGACTGGTGGAAGCGTTCAAAGATTTTGACTTTCAAAGGCGCCGGTATTCCCAATCCATTATCTTCCACTGTTACTTTCAGTAAGCCGTCGGTTTCTTCAACGAAAATGTCAATTTTTCCGTCATTGGGATTACAAAATTTAATGGCGTTAGAAACAAGATTAACCACAACCTGTATCAATTGATCCTTATCCGCGCGAACCGATGTTAGTTCTTCAGGTATTGAGACTGTTAAATTTATCCCCCTTTCTTGAATTAAGCCATTTAGAGCAAAAACGCCTTCGTCAATTGCTGAGAGCAGATCAACATCAGTCAAAGTCCACCCCATTCGACCGGCTTCCATTTTGGCAAGGTCAAGCAGTTGATCGATTAGTCTGGTAAGTCTTTCACTTTCTGTGATGATTACGTTGAGAAAACGCTCTCTTTCATCCGAGGAAATATCAGGATTATCCGCCAAAATCTCACCAAATGCACGAAGGCTGGTCAACGGTGTGCGCAGCTCATGGCTGACCATTGATAAAAAGTCATCCTTCAAGGAATCTAATTCTTTTAGGCGTGCATTAGCCATCTGTAACTGTTGTGTAGCTTCTTCTAACTCAGATGATTTTTGTTCGAGCTGGTGACTGTATTCAATAACTTGACTGGTTTCATCCAAAATACGGTAAACCTCGTCTATACTAACGATTTCACCTTTTATTATAGATCCCATCAGCACTCTTGCCGTTGCAGATCCAATGGAGCCCGCCAGTAATTTTTCGGCATAATCAAAAAGAGCGGCGTCAACAACCTGCCCCTTTTTTAAGCTAATACCGCGTTCTTTAGAGAATTTCTCGAAGGCTTCTGCAACTTTAGTTACCCCAACAAACCGGCCGACAAGTTGCTCCAGTTCAGTGGCGGAGGCAGATCCCTTCCAATAGCTGCTATCGCTTTCTTTTTCGGTCAGCAAGAATACATCAACAAACAATTTTGCCTGAATTCGCTCAATTGCAGTTTGGTGAGACATCAGTGAGATTACCCAATAAGCGCCGATATTGAGCAGCATGCTCCAATACAATGCATGGGTTAGGCGATCAAAGCCATCCATTCCAAATAACGCGTATGGTTTCAGCCATTCAACACCAAATGGCCCTTGTTCAATAAAACTAATAGGGAGCCATCCCGACTGCGCCAATGACGGTAGCAACAAGGTATACAGCCACACTAAAAAACCCAATGCTAGGCCAGTTATGGCGCCATTATAAGTCGCATTTTTCCAAAAAATACCACCGATTATGGCTGGTGCAAACTGGGCCGCTGCTGCAAATGAAACCAGCCCAATGGTCACCAAGGAATATGACTCGCTGGCAAATCGGAAATACCCGTAGCCTAAAATCAAAATCAGTAAAATACTGGTTCGCCGAATTATCAGAAGCAAGCCTGTCAGATCTGCATTCGCGTTATTTCGAACCCATTTCCATTTTAATATCAGTGGCATAACAAGATCATTACAAACCATGGTGCTAAGGGCGATTGCGGCAACAATTACCATGGAGGTCGCAGCTGAAAGCCCTCCGATAAAGGCAAGGAGAGATATTATTTCATGGTCGTAATAAAGCGGTATTGTAAGGACGAACATATCTGCATCAAGCGCGGCATCACCAAATATCAGGCGCCCACCGAGAGCAATTGGAAGAACAAAAATATTGATAAGTAGAAGATATGTGGGAAACATCCAGGTTGCCTTGCGGATATATCCCTCATCAGCATTTTCAACAGCTGTAATATAAAATTGGCGCGGCAGGCATATAATAGCAGCCATAGACAAAATGATCATTGTCATCCAGAGGCTATAGTCCGTCTCATTACTGACAGTCACCAGTTTGTTAAGTTCTGGATCAACCGATGCTCGCTGAAAAATATCTCCAAAGCCATCAAAAATACCATAGGTGACAAAGACGCCCACAGTCAAAAATGCAATCAGCTTAACCACTGACTCAAATGCAATTGCAGCAACCAGCCCCTCATGATGTTCACTGGCGTCGATATGTCGTGTGCCAAACAAAATTGCGAATAAGGCCAACGCTATAGCGACAATTAAAGTCGTATCTACGAAAAAAATGGGTTCAAGTGACAGAACCGGTATTTGTCCGCCGCCCGGGCTTGTGATCAATATGCGGAAACTTGTGGCAATAGATTTCAATTGAAGTGAAATATAGGGCATGGTTCCAACAACAGCGATTATTGTGACTAAACCACCCAAAGCAGAGCGTTTCCCGTAACGCGATGCAATAAAATCAGCAATGGAAGTGATCCGTTGCTGCTTACATATTCGAATGATTTTAATCCAAACAAAAGACCAAAGCACAAAGACCAATGTCGGTCCCAAATAGATTGGCAAAAAGTCCAGACCTGTTGTCGCAGCCCGTCCCACACTCCCGTAGAATGTCCAAGACGTGCAAAATACAGCAATGGATAACGTGTAGATATACGGGTTTCGGGACAACAATCGTCTCACCCCAGCCCGAGTGTCTACATAATGGGCAATGGCAAAAAGCAACCCAAGATACAAAAGAGACACAAAAAGGACGAGGCTACCTGACACTGTTGTCTCCCGCGCTGTCTTTGCTTTTTCCGGTTTGTATTTTTGCTGCCGCATTCAGATCAGACGCTGGCACCACATGTCTTTTCTGGGCACCAATAGCTATCAAAAGGATCACGGCGGCCCAAAATCCATAGAGATACAGAAAGCTCAATGGAAATCCAAAAAGTAGCCGTGCGCTATCAAACACAAGAATAATAGGAGGTGAAATACCAATAAAAAACATACAGAAAAGCAGAATAGTCCATTCTTTCTTTCGTCCTGTACGCTTCATATTTGCCTATCCAAAATGATAAATACCCATATTTTTCTATGAGTTAGCCTCAAGTAATAATTTTGCTGTCGCGGCGAGTAATCGCGTTGAGAAGGGTTTGGTCACAAACTCATCTGCACCTAAGGCAATGGCTTTTTCACGATCAGCATCACGGCTTTTCGCAGACAGCATAATTATTTTGACCTTTGCGCAAGTCGTATTACTTCGGATTTCCTGGCAAACGGCGAAACCATCTTTTTTAGGTAACATTATATCCAGCAGAACAAGATCCGGCACATATTCATCAATAGCTCTCAAGGCTTGTTCGCCATCCGATGCGATACGGACTGTGTAACCCGCTTGCCGCATAATAAATTGCAGCGACAAAACGATGTTCGGCTCATCCTCAACAACAAGTACTGTATAAGACATATAGTCGCGGCCCCTCCCGTTGACACGACACATAGCGCACTGTTTAACGACTCTATTTCCCTAGCCACTAAACAGTAAAACCATGCAGATTTGACATCAGTCTAACCTGAGAAAGCAACTGATGTCATGCCCCATTATTTCTTGTTCATACGGTTTTCGATTAATTCATCGACCACGGATGGATCGGCCAGTGTTGATGTATCCCCCAAACTCCCAAAGTCATTCTCGGCAACTTTCCGTAAAATCCGGCGCATGAT
>Ga0209826_1000199_pt1 | contig 42785 bp, 37 predicted proteins | sample GOMGulsemesocosm_5_FD_184637 | JGI IMG/M metagenome (GOLD analysis project Ga0209826, IMG submission 184637) | Methane-oxidizing microbial communities from mesocosms in the Gulf of Mexico - GOM15C Gulf of Mexico (SPAdes) (version 2) | ecosystem: Environmental > Aquatic > Marine > Cold seeps...
TGTTTCATGTAGATGTGTCAGTTCAAAAAAACCTTTATTATTAAGATGTAGCTGAGCGGAATAAAATTTATCAGGTTGATTAACAGATTCTGTTCTGACATAAGGTAATTCAAGTGTGCCACTCTCAACGGAAAAAATAGGATTCATTTCAAGTTGGTAACCATCAGTTAATGTATGCAAGAATGCAACAATAGCCGTAACTTCTTCGTTTGTTAGCTTTAAATCTCCGAGTTCTTCGGTATTCATATTTTTACTGACTTCTGGGGCCCCCCATTTATCATCAATGTCCCTGGTATTATAAAAATCAACAACTTCTTTCAGTTCAGAAAAAGAGCCATTGTGCATATACGGTGCAGTTTTTGTAATATTACGTAATGATGGGACTTTAAACTTGCCATTTTCTTCACTACCAACAGTTTCGCCTAAGCCAACATCAATAAAGCCATCACCTTTTAGGGCTAAAATATCGGGGTTTGATGGGACACCTAAATTATCATAGGTAAAGTCAGTAAATAAAGGCAGTGAACCATCTTCTGTTTTGCTGATATGGCAAGCTGCACAATTGCCTTTATTTTCATCTTCAAAAAGTTCTAGTCCTTTTTCCTCTTGCTCAGATAAGTTAATTCGACCAGCCAAAAAATAATCGTACTTTGAAGTAAACTGGTTAAAGCTAGAGGTGTTTTCAAATGCAACAATTGCCTGAGCCATTTTATCGTAGGCTTCTTCTGGGTTATTTAAAACTTGTTGGCCATAGACTTGTTTAAAAAGTTGTACATAATTTGCTCCCTTGATTTTTTCAATAACACTTTTCTCATTGGTGTTATTCATTTCATTAGGATTTAAAAATGGTCCCTTTGCTTGTTCTTTTAAATTTTTTGCACGACCATCTAAAAACTGACCACCAATAAATAAACCTTCCTCTTGATCAAAATGAAACTCAGGTGAAAATGCAGAGTAGGCTGCGGACGGTGTATTTCTAGTACCTGTTCTCCCTAAAGCTGCGCCTAGTGATACAGGTGAGTTTTGTATTGAGTCTGTTAGAGATGTTTTTAAATCATGGCAACTTGCACAAGACTGCCCGGGAGGAGATGAAAGGTTCGTATCAAAAAATATTTTCCCCCCTAATTGCTGCTCTAAGGTCAGTTTTTTTTCTTCTAATAAGCTAAGAGGGGTTATATCGGCCAATAAATTTTGCCCCAAAGCTGCAAAAAGTAGTGTAATAAAAGATAGTTTTTTTTGAATTAAGCGCATTAAGCAGTACCGGTTATGTAATAAATGTTATTGCAAATGATAATGGTTATTATTTGCATGTCAAGAGGTGTTGTGTAAAAACTTAGTCCATAACAAAGGAGGATATTGAGACCTTACCTTTTATTTTAAGGTGCTGTATAAGTTGCGACTGCTGGGTAGCTTAGAGTCGATTTGCAGGGCTGGTTAGAGAGTTAAATGGTAGGGTAGGAGTGGGCTCTTACTACCTTATAGCCTTAGGGGATATAAGGGGTGATAATTCTCAGGTGTTAAGTTTTGTATCTTTATTTAGTTTGAGTGTATGCCGGGGCAGTGCAATAGAAATAAAGCTGGTTATGATAATAAAAACAGCAGAAACGATTAGGCAGGCAATCAAACCTGATGATTGGTAAACCCAGCCTGACAATATTGTGCCAACTAAGCGACCCAAAGCATTGGCCATATAATAAAAACCCACATCGAGTGATACACCGTCTTCTTTTGCGTAAGCGACGATTAGATAAGAATGTACGGCAGAATTAACAGCGAATATTGCGCCAAAGGCTAATAAACCAATGATGAGTACGCTGCCTGCTTGCCAGCCTTGTTGTAAAAATCCTGCGATAGCGAGTGGCATGATTGCTAGTAAGATCGCCCAAAGCATCGCTGTTTTACCATCGGGTATTTTTCCTTTATGAGTGCCTGTTATGAAGGGGGCGGCTGATTGAACAAAGCCATAGCCTATTACCCAAGCAGCTAATAATGTGCCGACTTCGGTGTGATTCCAGTGTAAATGCTCTTGAAGAAACACAGGTAAGGCAATGACAAACCAAATATCGCGTGAACCAAATAAAAAGAAGCGTGCGGCTGATAGGCGATTAACTGCGGGGCTTTTAGAGAAAATATCGGTAAATTTGGGTTTGTACTTGGTTTTTCCTAAATCTTTTTGCAATAATAAAAAGCTGAGTATTAAAACAATCACTAAGCAGGCAGCCATGGTGGCAATCGCACCTCTAAAGCCTAGTGATGTTAAAAGCGCTGCTCCTAGAAAAAAACCGGCACCTTTTAGGGTGTTTTTTGAGCCTGTTAATAAAGCTACCCATTGATAAAGTTTGCCTTGCGCATCATTGGGCACTAATAGCTTAATGCTGCTTTTGGCACTCATTTTATTCAGGTCTTTGGCAATACCGGATACGGCTTGAGCGATCATTACATAGAATACACTGAGTTGTGATGGCTCCACTAAGAGCATGCCTAAAGCAATGACTTGCAGGGCTAGACCGAAATGCATGGAAGTATTTAGCCCCATGCGCGCAGCAAGCCACCCACCTATTAAGTTAGTGATAACTCCACAGAATTCATACAACAAAAACAAACTAGCCACTTCTAATGGGCTATAGCCTAATTGGTGGAAATACAAAATTACCAGCATCCTGAGTGCGCCATCGGTCAGAGTAAAGGCCCAGTAGCTTGCGGTGACGACCATATATTGTTGTATCGGCGTATTCATTGCTTGACCCTTAAAGTGATTGCGCCAGGTTTTTAGTTAACTCCATCATGCGATGCACATAACCAATTTCATTGTCGTACCAAGTTAATATTTTGACTTGCGTACCATTGATAATCATTGTTGATAAGGCATCGACTGTGCTGGAATGAGTGTCATTGGTGTAGTCGGCAGAAACTAAAGGTTTTGTTTCATAGCCCAAGATACCTTTTAATTCACCCGTTGCGGCAGCTTCTAATGCGGCATTAACAATTTCAACGGTAACGGCTTGCTCAACTTCAAATACACAGTCGGTTAAAGATGCATTCGCTAAAGGAACGCGTACGGCGATGCCGTTTAATTTGCCTTTTAGTTCGGGAAAAATTTCAGTGATCGCTGTGGCAGAGCCAGTGCTGGTTGGAATTAGCGATAAGCCACTGGCTCTGGCACGGCGTAAATCTTTATGATATTCATCAAGAATACTTTGCGTATTGGTCATGTCATGAATAGTGGTAATTGAGCCGTGTTTAATACCAAAATTCTCATGAATTACTTTAACGATAGGGGCAATGCAATTAGTGGTACAAGAGGCGGCAGTGACTATATGGTGCACTGCAGGGTCATAAAGATGATCATTGACGCCCATGACAATATTTAAAGTTCCATCTTTAACAGGCGCAGAAACGACGACTTTTTTTATGCCTTGCTTAAGGTAAGGCGCGAGTGCTTCTTTGGATTTAAATTTACCAGTACATTCGACCACAATATCAACGCCAAGTTCATGCCACGGAGTATCTTCAAGTGCGCTGTTTTGTGTATAGCTGATCGACTTGTCATTGATAATGATTTTGTTAGTTTCACTTTCCGCAATATGTTCCCAGCGGCCATGTACCGAGTCGAAGTTAAGTAAATGAGCAGCAGTTGCAGCGTCACCGGCCTTTTCATTGATATGTACAATTTCAAATTCTGGCCAATCCCATGCTGCGCGAAATGCCAATCTACCCATGCGGCCAAAGCCGTTGATTGCTACTTTTATGGCCATAATTCTCTCTTAACGTATATGCGGATAAACAGATATATAAATATAATTAAGCCTTGTTTCGGCTGGTTTTTTATTGTGGGGAGAGCCTTTGGTTGCGATTATTAGTCGCGTCTAAAAGAAGCCCCTCCAAAATGAAGTTTCCATGTACTTAGCAGTTCTTTGTCTTGCCTACATTCGCTAGATCAGTTTGTATTTCTTTGCTGTTAGTAATGCTTTGTTGAATAAAGTTAAATAGTGGCTTTAGCTCTGACTGCGTATAAGTTGTTAGTTGGTAATACATCCAAACGCCTTCTCGTCTAGCGGTGACAATATCGTTATTGCGCAAATAAGCTAAATGACGCGAAGTGACACTTTGCGATAGGTTTAAAGTGTCTACTAAATCACAAACGCAAAGTTCGCCCTTTTCTAGTAATAAGACCAGAATGCGTAAACGAACAGGTTCGGAAAGTGCTTTGAAAAGGTTAGCTAAGGTTTCAGTATTCATGACAAAATTATATTTGCTTAGGCGAATATAAACAAGCTGCTGATAGCTTAATTTTCTGTATTATGTCTAAATGCAGTTCGATATCGTTATGGCTGTATGGGATAATGCACATCAAATTAAATCCCATTTACATTTGATTACGTCATTTTTAGTAAAGACTCTTTAAAGCTGCGCCTATGCTTGCTGGATGCACTTCGGGAATGGACTGGACGTTCATAAGCTAGAGTGTTTCAGGGTAGGTAGGATTTATATAGGTGCGAAGTTTTGTTGGCTATACTTATAGAATAATTGAAATTTACCTTACAATGATTTTAAAAAAAACATGGAATTACTCAAATGACAGCTCAGAGAGTTTTGGTAACAGGTGGCGCGGGTTATATTGGTAGTCATGCTTGTGTGGCATTATTAGAAGCGGGTTATGATGTTGTGGTAGTGGATAACCTATCCAATAGCAGCGCAGAATCTTTGGCGCGAGTTAAGCAAATAACGGGAAAAACAGCCTCCTTTGTACAAGCAGATATTCGTGATAAGCAAGCCTTAACGGATGTTTTTTCCGAGCATAAAATTTATGCGGTGATGCATTTCGCAGGCTTAAAAGCGGTAGGTGAATCTTGTGTGCAGCCGGCCCGTTATTATCAAAATAATGTTTATGGCACTTTGGTTTTAATTGAGGTGATGCAAGAGTTTGCGGTTAAAAAAATGATCTTCAGCTCATCGGCAACGGTTTATGGTGAGCCAGATACGGTGAAATATAGCGAAGAGTTGCCTGTGTTTGGAGCGACTAATCCTTACGGTAAATCAAAAGCGATGGTTGAAGATATTTTGCGAGACTTATCTGTTGCTGATGACTTAACAAAAGCTGATAAGCCTTGGGAGATTATTTTATTACGCTATTTTAACCCCATGGGCGCACATGAAAGTGGCTTGATTGGTGAGGATCCTAATGGCATACCAAACAATTTAGTGCCTTATGTGTCTCAAGTAGCAGTAGGTAAATTGGCACAATTATCGGTATTCGGTGGCGATTATTCAACAATTGATGGCACGGGAGTGCGTGATTATATTCATGTGGTTGATTTGGTGACAGGGCACTTGGCTGCGCTTAAGGCTTTAGGCGATTCATCACTGAATATAGGCTGTAAAGCTTATAATCTCGGTGCGGGTAGAGGCTATAGTGTTTTGCAGGTTATTGCTGCTTTCGAGCGAGTTACGGGAAAAACAATTAATTACAAAATCGTCGAACGTCGAACAGGTGATGTGGCGGAAAATTATGCGGATCCTAGTTTGGCTCTACGTGAATTGAATTGGAAAACTGAAAAGAATTTAGACGATATGGTCGAGGATACTTGGCGCTGGCAAAGTCAAAACCCTAACGGCTATCATTAAGGAATAGAGAGAAAATGGCAATTGAAATAGAACGTAAGTTTTTACTGGTAAATGATAGTTGGCGGGCAATGGTGTCTAAGTCGATTAACTACCGGCAAGGTTATTTGAATAGTGATGAGCATAGCTCGGTAAGAGTTCGAGTCAGTGATGATACCGCAAAGCTTAATATTAAAAGCGCTACGATAGGTTCGCAGCGCCAAGAGTATGAGTACGATATTCCATTAGCGGACGCGCATGAGTTATTAACGACTTTATGCCATAAGCCTTTAGTAGAAAAAACGCGCCACCTTGTTGTTATTAAGCAACATACATGGGAAATTGATGAGTTTGAGGGCGAGAATGCCGGTTTGATTGTTGCTGAAATTGAATTGTCGGCTGTGGATGAGGCTTTTGATAGGCCGAACTGGGTAGGTGAGGATGTGACAGAAGATATACGATATTACAATAATCAGTTATCTAAAAAACCGTATACAACTTGGTAGTCGTATCACTTTTGCAACACTTGTTGCAAAAGTGATAATAAGCAACTATATTGGTTCCCATGAAACAAATAGTTGCTTTTTTCTTGGTCTTTATTTTCAATTTAATGCCTGCTTCAGTCTGGGCATATGATTTAGCGCCTGCTGTTCAGCATATAGAATCAGAATGGGCGCGTATTCATTATAGTGTTGCTAGAGAACAACAAGATAAAGAGTTCAAATACTTATTAAGTAAAGTGACTGACTTACGAGCACAGCATCCAAAGCAAACGGAGTTTATTATTCTGCAAGCAATTATTGTTGCAAGTAATGCTGAGAATGTTGATGCTTTTAGCGCTTTAGAGGCAATTCATGAGGCTAAAGATCTTTTAGTGCAAGCGATTGAGCTTAATCCTAAAGCATTAGATGGCGCGGCATTTGTTACTCTAGGAACACTTTATTATATGGTTCCTGCCTGGCCTGTTGCTTACGGGGATAATGACAAGGCGCAACAGTTGTTGGAAAAAGCTTTGGCTATAAATGCCAATACCATCGATGCTAATTTTTATTATGCTGATTTTCTTGTTACGCAAGGTAAGCAGGAACAGGCAATTAAGTACTTTAACCGCGCGCTGACTGTGCCTGTTAGAGCGACCCAGATATTCGCTGATACACAATTACAGGCACAAGCAAAGTTAGCGATTAATCAGGAAGGGCACAAGCAAGGGTTTTCTTTAGCTGCTAATTAGTTTTTATCTTCGAATGCCTCGTATTCGCAAGTAGTAGGGCGGTGCTTTAGCCCGCGTTTATACGCTTAAACCCATGGGCTAAAGCACCGCCCTACTTGTTATTGTTTCACTCACATTTCTTAGCGCTTTCACCTAGTCTCGTTTTCAGGGATAATGGGGAGTTTTTTCAAACTCACCCTTACAAGCTAAACGCATGAAAAAAAAGTTAGAATCGCTCTTATTAGGCGCTGTTGCAGCATTAAAAACACAGGGTCTTTTAGAGCAAGGGCTAAATCCAACAATTAATATTGAGCGTGCGCGAGACCAGTTACATGGTGATTTTGCGTCTAATTTATCCTTAATGTTGGCTAAACCAGCCAAAATGAACCCGCGCCAATTAGCGGAAAAAATTGTCGAGCTGTTGCCTGAAGATCCAGCCGTTACTAAAGTGGAAATCGCCGGCCCTGGATTTATCAATTTTTTTATTGATCCGAAAGCGCAATATCAAATTATCAGTAAAATTCATGAACAAGGCGAGCAGTTTGGCTTAAGTCAGGTTGGTGTGGGTAAAAAAGTTCAAGTTGAATTTGTTTCTGCCAACCCAACAGGGCCTTTGCATGTAGGTCATGGACGTGGTGCTGCATATGGCTCCGCTGTCGCTGATTTACTTGCGGCTGTCGGTTTTGATGTGCACCGTGAGTATTATGTCAATGATGCAGGTCGTCAAATGGATATTTTAGCCGCCAGCATTTGGTTGCGTTATCTTGAAGAATGCGGTGAAGTCCTTACTTTTCCGAGTAATGCTTATCGTGGTGATTATATTCGTGATATAGCGGCTAACTTACATCGCAAAGCGGATAATGAATATCGTCATCCTATTGATTTGGTGTTCGAAGATATTCCTGCCGATGAGCCGGAAGGTGGCAGTAAAGATGAGCATATTGATGCTTTGATTGAGCGCGCAAAAACCTTGCTAGGGGCTAAAGAATATCGGTCTGTTTTTCAGTCGGGGTTAAATGAAATTTTAGCGGATATACGCCAAGATTTAGGTGAATTCGGCATTAATTATCAAGAGTGGTTTTCTGAACGCCAATTAATGGATGATGGTTCTATAGCTGAAGCGTTGAAGCGTTTAGATGCTGCGGGTCATTTATATGTAAAGGACGGCGCTACTTGGTTTGCTTCGAGTAAATTAGGTGATGAGAAAGATCGTGTCGTTGTTCGGGATAACGGGCAGGGCACTTATTTTGCTTCGGATATTGCTTATCATATGAATAAGCTGGATCGGGGCTTTGATCAGATTATTAATATCTGGGGGGCAGATCACCACGGCTATATTCCCCGTGTTAGAGCAGCAATGCAGGCTTTAGGTGCTGATACTGAGAAATTAAAAGTTTTATTGGTTCAATTTGCTGTGTTGTACCGCGGTGATGAGCAAGTGCAGATGTCCACACGTTCAGGCTCTTTTGTGACCCTGCGCCAGTTACGTAACGAAGTAGGCCAAGATGCCGCACGTTTTTTCTATGTAATGCGTAAATCTGAGCAACATATGGATTTTGACTTAAAACTGGCTACTTCTAAAACTAACGAAAACCCTGTTTTTTATGTTCAGTATGCGCATGCGCGGGTTTGTAGTGTGCTAAGACAGCTTGATGAAAAAGGCTTGGCGCGTGATATTGCTTTAGGTGACGAGAGTTTAGATAGATTGGTTGAGCCTCAAGAAATTAGCTTGGTGAGCAGTTTAATACGTTATCCTGAAATTTTAGAAAAAGCCGCCTTGCAATATGAGCCACATTTGTTGGTCAACTATTTGCGTGAGTTAGCAGCAGAATTTCATAGCTACTATAATGCGCATCAATTTATTGTTGATGATGAGGGTGTGCGTAATGCACGGTTGAATTTAAGTTGTGCAGTGAAACAAGTTTTAGCTAATGGGCTAAACTTATTGAGGATAAATACTCCGGAAGCAATGTAATGGCCCAGGACTATAAGAATCGAGCAGGCTTACCTAGAAAAGGGGGTAAAGTAAAAAAAACGCCTCCTAAAAACTCAGGTCAGCGTAAGTCGCCAGTTAAAGCTAGTAAACCCAATAAGCCTAGAGTCAGCGCAAGAAAGCCTGTATCGACTGTTAATATTGAAAAAGTATCAGCGTGGCGGTGGGCTTTGGTTGTTGTACTGGTGGGCATCTTTGCTTATTTCTTACATCTCATTTCTTCAACCGCTGAGCCAGAGACTGGCAAGCCAGTTAAGATAGCTAAACCAATCAGGCAAGAAGTTAAAAAAATAGAGGTGAAACCAGCGCCGTTAAAAGTGATAATGCCAGTTGCTAAAAAAGTTAAGCCCAAACTAGCTGCAAAACCTGAAGTTCAGTTTGATTTTTATAAGGTTTTACCTGAAGCAGAATTTGTTGTACCGGACTACGAAGTAAAAACCCGTAAACGGGAAGAGCGACTTGGAAAAGTAAAGCAAGGCGCGCTATATTCAGTGCAGGCGGGGTCATTTCGCAGTTATACAGATGCTGATAGCTTAAAAGCTAAACTAGTCTTGATGGGCTTTTCACCGAAGATTGAAAAAGCGCCAGTTAAATCAGTGATCTGGTATCGAGTTAAGATGGGGCCTTATAAGCGGATGGCCTCAGTGGACGCTATAAAATCTCGTTTAACAGATAATGGCATGGATGCTTTGGTGATTGAGGTAAAGGAATAAATAGAGCTTAAGGACGTATGCGAGAAAAAAGAGGGAAGCTTGGTGATTAAAAACATTCTCCGCTAACGAAAGTTAACAGAGAATGTTTTATTTTGAGTTATTCAAAGTTATTGTCGTATTTTTTTATGCCTTCAAATAATTGAGCTTCTTGCTGTACAGATTTAGTGTCTGTGCTGTAATTTAAGTGTTCTGTTTCCCTGCTTTTTAAGATTGTAACGAGCCCAATCGCAAGAAATGCACATACAGCAACAATGATATAAAAGTTCTTGTTATTTTTTTCTTCTTCTTCAGCCATTTTAAAAATCCTATTGTTATTATTGTGAAGTAACCATGTAAAAACTATTTAAGTTTTTCAGGGTCAGCTTTTATTTTAGATTTAATGTTAAGAGTTGAAAGCTAACCAACCTGAGTGGATGTCGAATTTTTATATTAGTTTTTACTCGACACGGTATTTATAGCATGAAAAAAGTTTTTGTAAAACAAAAGAATAGGATTCTTTGATTAAAAACGAATTATTTTCGCCCCATTCAATTCAACAAATCAATCAATAGCCCACCTAAGTTCTGCTGTTGATGTTCTATAGTTAAGCGATTGGCCAGAATAATGGATTTTAGTTCAGTGAGTGCATGACTGAAATCATCATTAACGACTAGATAATTATATTCTGCATAATGGCTCATTTCAGTGACAGCATCTTGCATGCGCCGATCAATTACCGCTTTGCTATCTTGACCACGACCTTGTAAGCGTTCGCGTAAAACTTCTGTTGAAGGCGGCAGAATAAAAATAGAGATAGCATCGGGTAAGATATATCTGATTTGTTCTGCGCCTTGCCAGTCTATTTCTAAAATAACATCATTACCTTGTTTCAAACTGTCTTCTACGGATTTTTGTGAAGTGCCATAGTAATTATCAAATACTTGGGCGTATTCAAGAAAGGCTTGTTGCTCGATCAGAGTTTTAAACTTTTCGACAGGGGTAAAGAAGTAATCAGCACCGTCAACTTCGCCTAGGCGTTGCGCGCGAGTGGTATGTGATACGGACACCATGAGATTGTCGGTAATAGGGACAAGTTTCTTGATTAAGCTGGTTTTTCCGGCACCAGAGGGTGCTGAGATGATATAAAGTTTGCCTTTTTTCATGATTGATTCCTTACTCAATATTTTGTACTTGTTCGCGCATTTGCTCTATGAGTACTTTCATTTCTATAGAAAATGCTGTCATTTCTTTATCGGCTGATTTTGAGCCTAAGGTATTGGCTTCGCGGTTCATTTCTTGCATAAGGAAATCTAAACGGCGACCGACGGGTTCATCTTGCTCTAGAACGCGGAGTACTTCGGTGATATGTGTATCTAAGCGGTCTAATTCTTCATCGACATCTAATTTTTGCGTTAATAAAACCATTTCTTGTTCAATACGCTCATGGTTTGGTTCAGCGACTAATTCAGCAATATGTGTTTTAAATTTAGTGCGTAAGAGATCTAAGACAACAGGCATGCGAGTATGCGCTTGACCGACAAATTTTTGTAACTTGATGCAACGAGCACGGATGAGGTGGCTAAGTTGTGCACCTTCTCGCTGACGTGCTGCTAGTAAATTATCGATGGCTGTTTGTAATAGCAGCTGTAGTGCTTGTTGTAATGCTGCTTTATCGTTTTCTTTTTCGACTTGTATGCCAGGAAATGCCAGCATTTCGAGCGCAGATATGGAGCGTGAAGTGCCCATTAGCTGCTCTATGTCTTTGGTGGTGCTCAATAAGGCTTTAACGGCCTGCATATCAACCGAAACACTATGTTGCACTAAGTTGTGTTTTTTATAGCTCAGACTACAGTCTATTTTTCCGCGCTTCAGTTTATCGCTGATGGCGCTGCGAATATCGGCTTCAGCAAAGCGAAAGCGCTCGGGAATTTTTAAGCTAATATCACAGTAACGATGATTAACTGAGCGTAATTCACAGTTTAGAGTCAGGTTTTCAAATTCCATTTCACTATTGGCAAAAGCCGTCATGCTATTAGTCATGTCTTATCCTTAATTAAGAGGTGTGTAATAAAAAGTGGCGTAATAATTGTTCGGTACCGGCCATGCCTTGCTCTAAATTTTTGATAATTTCTGGCATGGTGATTTCCCCTGTTGTTTTTCCTGCAGCCCAATTGGCAATAACGGAGCAATTAGCATAGGGGAGTTCTAGTTCTCTAGCGAGTGCGGCTTCTGGCATGCCTGTCATGCCGACTAAGTCGCAGCCATCATGTTCCATGCGGGAAATTTCAGCTGCAGTTTCTAATCGTGGCCCTTGAGTACAACCATAAACACCGCTTGTTTGTATGTCTAGCTTAAGTGCTGTTGCGCTAGTAATTAACTGTAGCCTTAAGGCTTCATCATAAGGGTAGCTAAAGTCAATGTGTTGTACAGGATCGCTATCTTCCGCTAAAAAACTGTGTTCACGGCCATAGCTATAGTCAATGATTTGCATGGGAATGGCAATGCGCGCGGGGTACATTTGGGGTGTAATGCCACCGACAGCCGCAACCGCAATAATTTGTTCTGCACCAGCTTGTTTTAATGCCCACATATTAGCGCGATAGTTGATTTTATGGGGCGCGATGGTATGTGGATTGCCGTGGCGCGCGAGGAAAATAACTTTCTGCCCTTCGAGTTCACCAATAATACATGCGGCTGATGGATCGCCGTAAGGTGTTTTGATATGCTGTTGATCGATAATTTTTATCGATTCTATCTGGCTTAGGCCTGAGCCGCCAATAATTGCAGTTGTTTTCATAGTGGTATGTGTTTATAGCTGTTGCTATTTAAGCGCAAGCATAGATGCCTGCGGCATTGCGCAAGTAGCCTTTGTAGTCCATGCCATAACCATATAAATAATGGTTGGCAACTGAAAGCCCTATAAAATCAGCTTGTATAGGTTTGGCTTTATTAATTTGTTTGTCGATTAAAACCGCACTATAAATTTGATTTGCACCTTGTTCCTGACAATATTGATAAATAGCCTCAAGCGTGAGCCCTTCATCCAGAATGTCATCAATAATCAGTATTGCTCGATTTTTAAGCTCGCTAGCGGGTTTTTGTAGCCAATTAACCGTACTTCCTCTGGTTTCATTACCATAGCGACTGACATTAATAGCATCAAGTGTTAAAGGGAAATTAAGCTTGGTCATTAGTTTTCCAGCAGTAACAATGCCACCATTCATAACGCATAAGATAATCGGGTTTAGCGATGCTAAGGAGGAGTTGATCTTTTCTGCCATAACATCAATGGCCGCTTCTACTTCTGCTTCAGAATGCAGTAATTGGGCGTTTTTTTGTACTTGTTCAATTTCATTAAGCATAAGCTTCAGTCAGTTTGTTGATTTGTTGGCTAATAGTTTGCCATCTTTCATTATTTTTAAGTGCTTGTTGCGTTAGGCTGGGTTTGCCTAGCATTGCTAATAAGCGTTGTTCGCGTAGCGGAATATGTTCTATTGATGTGGTATCCAAAACCTGTTCAGCAGCGAGTGGATTATTGCAGACTAAGATCATATCGCAACCTGCTTGGCGTGCGAGTTTTGCGCGCTCAGGAAAATCACCTACGATCGCTGCGCCTTCCATACTTAAGTCATCACTAAAGACGGTGCCATTAAAACCGAGTTGTTTACGTAATATTTCTGTTATCCAAATAGTGGAGAATCCCGCAGGCAGTTCATCAACAGAAGGATAAACAACGTGAGCAGGCATAATACCTTCTAAGCCTTCGCTAATCAGCTGTTTAAAAGGCAGGATATCTTTATTGTAAATACTGTCAAAATCTCGCGTATCAACGGGTAATGTTAAGTGTGAATCCAAAGCGACTGCACCATGCCCAGGGAAATGTTTACCAATGGCGGCCATGCCTGCGCTACGCATGCCTTTTCTAAAGTTACTGGTTAATTGGCAAGCTTGTTCGGTGTCTTGCGAAAAGGAGCGATTGCCAATAATTTCGCTGACGCCGCAATCAATGTCTAAAACGGGAGCAAAGCTGAAATCAATCCCGAGGCTAAGCAATTCAGCGGCCATTAACCAGCCTGCATCGCTGGTTAATTCTGGTTGATCGGCATAAGCCGCGGCAGGAGGTAAGCGGGTGAAACCATTTTGAAAGCGTTGTACTCGACCGCCCTCCTGATCAACGGCAATGAGTATCGCCCCTTTTCTTGCAGCTTTTATTTGTTGGTTTAATTCGGTAACTTGCTCTGGGACTTCGTAATTGCGTGCAAATAATATAATCGCCCCTGTGTTGGGATGAGCAATTTTTTCTTTATCATATTGACTAAGGCTTGTGCCCTCAATATCAATCATAACGGGGCCGATAGGCAGCAGTTTTTTCATTTTCAAGGTGTCTGTGGTCTCAGGAATATTAATAACCTATGAGGCAAGGCTTTAATAGGATAACTGATGTGGAGAATGTTAAATATTATAAACAAACTTTGTGCTTGGTGGCAGGATATTGCACTTTTCAGGATAGTGTTAGTATGACTGACATCAGTGTTATGCCTGTAGCTGGCTCAATAATTGAATAATCTTGAAATAAATGCGTTATTTTATTTATTAGCGCAAAACTTAATAAGTAGGAAATGTTCCCGATTGCAGGGATAATAGCGGTTTAATATTGAGTAGGTTAATTGAAAATGGCGGGTTACAAAAGAAGGTGCTTTTATTTACGGATACCCCGATATTTTAACAAGATAAAATAGAAGAAATGATACTTAGAATGATAAAAAAATTACTGTTGTTGATAGCGACTGCTGTTTTATTAAGTGCTTGTGGTGAAAGCGATCCGGTGATGAAGGATATTCGTAAACAAGGCAAGTTAATTGTTTTGACACGTAATGCGCCTACGACTTATTACCTTGATTCCAGTGATGATCCGGCTGGGTTTGAGTATGATTTAAGTAAAGCGTTGGCTGACTCTTTAAATGTTGAAGTGGAGTATAAGCTCTATGATAATATTGAAGAAATTATGGCTGCGATTAACAAAGGAGAGGGGCATATTGTTGCGGCAGGCTTAACGCAAACGGATAGCCGAGCACTAAATCAAACTTTTGGTCCAGGATATAAAACGGTACAGCAGCAAGTGGTTTGTCACCGTAAAATTAACATGCCAAAAGAGGTAGGTGACCTATTAGGGCGTTCAATATTAATTATTGCCGAAAGTAGTTATCAAGAGTCGTTACTTGAGCTAAAGGAGAGTTATCCTGAGTTAGCATGGCAAGTGACTAGCGACTTATCAACTGAGCAAGTTTTAGATAAGGTAGAAAATAAAGCGGTTGATTGTACTGTGATTGACTCTAATATTATGTCGCTTAATCGTCGTTATTACCCTAATTTAATGGTTGCTTTTCCGATTTCTGAAGAGCAGGAATTAGCTTGGATGTTACCTACTGGTGTCGGTTATTTTAAGCAGTATGTGGAAGACTGGTTTGCCCAAATTGAACAAAACTCAACCCTTAATATTATTAATGAGCGTTATTATGGTTATGTCGATATTTTTGATTATTATAATAACCATGTTTACCTGAAGCGAATTAGTAGTAGGCTGCCGAAATATAAGGCTGCGTTTGAAAAGGCTGCAGAACAATACCCATTTTCTTGGGTTTTATTAGCAGCTCAATCCTATCAAGAGTCTGGCTGGAATGCTAAAGCACGCAGTCCTACAGGTGTGAGAGGTTTAATGATGCTAACTCAAAATACCGCTAAAGCAATGGGGGTTACTAAGCGTATCGATCCAATGCAAAGTATTAAAGGTGGTGCTAAGTACCTTGATAAAATGTTGAAAAGGATTCCTGAAGATGTGGCTGCTGCTGATCGTATCTGGTTTGCTTTGGCCGCATATAATGTCGGTTTTGCGCATTTACTTGATGCTCGAGCGTTAGCAAGGCAGTTGGGTAAAAGCCCTAGTACTTGGCATGATATGAAAGGGGTATTGCCCTTATTAAGCCAAAAACAATATTATAAGAACTTGAAATATGGTTATGCAAGAGGTGCGGAGCCGGTTAAATATATAGACCGGGTGCGTTATTACCAAGATGTATTGGTGAATACTTTAAGTAAGGTTTGAGATATGGCGCCTTTATTATTGTGTAGAGGTCAGCTACATAAGAGTCTTTAGCTGTTATAAGGTTTATAATTAAGCTCTAGAGATTTAAAGCTAGGGTCGTTTTACAAAAATGGAGAATTATTATGCGTATTTTTTTATTATTATTAAGTTTATGGTGTCTACCTAGCTTTGTATCAGCGGAAGAAGAAGAGGCTACTGAAGCGGTCGTAGAATATTTGGCAATGACGCCTAAATTTACCGTTAATTTGGCAGAGCCGAAAAAGTATTTACGTGTAGATGTACAGCTAATGGTGGAAGGTGATACGTCGATAGAAAAAGTAAAAAAACATTTTCCTGCTATTCGCCATGGTTTGATTATGCTCTTCAGTGGTAAGGCGGTTGCTGACTTACAGACGATGGAACAACGTGAAGCGCTACGTGGAGAGGCGTTAAAGGTGGTTGAAGGCACGTTGGAAAAGCACGCTAAGAATAGTGATGGTTTGAGGGATATATTTTTTACAGAATTTTTAGTGCAGTAATTATCTTGTTGCTTGTTATTACTATCTTGTGGGTTTAGGTATCACCACGAATAACTTTGACTTAGCGTCAAAAATCCTTACTTTTTAAGCTGTTTATACTACAATTGTACAGATTGGTAAACGAGTTAGAAAGGAGAAGAGTATGGCGACTAAAAAAGTGAATAAGAAAAGTGTTGAAAAAAAGGCTGACAGTAAAAATAAGGGCAAGGTACAAGTCTGGATTAAAAAAGAAACAATAGAATATGAGCAAGAATTACATAGACTTCAAGTTGAATTATTGAAGTTTCAGAATCACGTTAAAGAAAATGGTCTGAAAGTTTTAATGATTTTTGAAGGTCGTGATGCCGCAGGTAAAGGTGGGACGATTAAAAGAATTACGGAGCATTTAAACCCACGTGGCGCAAAAGTAGTCGCTTTGGAAAAACCTTCTGATACGGAAAGAACACAGTGGTATTTTCAGCGCTATATTCAGAATTTACCTTCTGCTGGTGAAATCGTTTTATTTGACCGTTCTTGGTATAACCGCGCAGGTGTTGAGCCAGTAATGGGTTTTTGCTCTGAAGCTGAACATAAGGAGTTTTTAAGAGAAACGCCCGAATTTGAAAAAATGATTGTTAATTCAGACATTATTTTTATTAAATTTTATTTCTCGGTTAGTAAAAAAGAGCAAGCTAAACGGTTTGAAAAGAGAATTACCGACCCTTTAAAGCAATATAAAATTTCTCCTGTTGACCAAGAGGCGCAAAGGCTTTGGGATAAATATACGATTGCTAAATATTCTATGCTGCTATCGACGAATACACCTTATGCTGAATGGACAGTTATAAAATCGGATAACAAGAAAAAGGCTCGTATTAATTGCATTAAACATATCTTGTCGCACGTAGAGTACCCGAATAAAATTTCAGATGATCATTTGCAGGAAGACCAAGATACTTTAGTCAATGGCGCTGATGAGATAAAAAGAATGGAAATTAATATGAATAAAGCAGTTTAATATTATTTTGTGATATTAGCAGTACGTACCTTAAGGTACGTACTGCCTTGTCAATTCTTCGTTTATAAATTGTTCAGGTAAGCTGCAATATTCTGTGCATCACTTGTAGTAATAGCATCTCTTAGAAAACCCATTCCCCCTTTGTCTTCCTGAATGGCTTCCAGTATTTCGCTAGGGTCTCTGGCTTCCAAAATATGATTTTGATTCATGGCTGGGTCGGCTCCATGACAGCTTGATGATGCGCAAGTAGTGTAACGACTTCTGCCTTGCTCTGCATCGCCATTCGTATTGTTGTTATCATCACTATGGTCATGGTCAGTGTGGCCATCTCGGTCATGATCATCGTCGTGATAGCCGTCCCTATCAGAGTCATCATCATGAAAGCCATCTTGGTCATGGTCATCGTCATGGAAACCATCTCTATCATGATCATCATCAGCAAAGCCATCATTGTTAAAATCGCCGCTGATTTCAGCAGGCAGACTAATATTGAAATTGATGACACTTAATCCCCCTAGGCCACCAACCCAGTTGTTGAAATTTAGTGGATCAGTACCTGCTTGTGTCACCACTTGATAGACAGGGTAACGACCTGGTGCAATACCTGCTGCTGGAAAGTCAAATAAGGGGATTTGTCCTGAATATTCATTGTTCGAAGCAAAAGAGACGGGTTCAAAAGTAAGCTCCTGACCGCCGTTAGCAAAAAATAATAACTCACCATTTACTTGAGTGGCTAAATAAAGATCACCGCTTACAGATGTTGCAAAATTTGCATGGGCGGCGACTCGATGGGTGTCATCATCACTGTGTATAACGGCTCTATCGGTATTGAGCTCGGCAACAGCAAGCTGTGTTATTGTGCTTAATCCGATTGCCATAACGATTGTTTTGATTCTAAAGTTTTTCATTGTACTACCTCAGTGATTGTATAAATATTGATGATTCAGTTTGTAAATAGGAGAAGGCAGGGTTAGTGTACTTAATTTATACGAATTCAGGTTGTTTGTTTTTTAATTTTTCAAAATATTAAATCATACGGTTTGTGCATGATTGCAGAAAAGACTACGCTTTTTGCAAGTATTAAATTTCAATGATATGCGTAAGCACAGCCTACCCTTTGAATGTTGGCGGCAGTGTATATGTTGAGTTATTGACTATGTGATTCGCACCTTAGCATGTCTTTATGGTGTGCTATTGGGCGCTATTCCACAAAACTTTAAGTTTATTTCGTATTACTTCTAATGCATCATCGGTATAGGCGACCGTATTAAACTTACCCCAGATGGGAGCAGGCCAAGCTGGGTCGGTTTTGTATCGAACCACATGGTGAATATGCAGTTGTGGCACCATATTACCTAGAGCAGCAATATTCATTTTATCGGCTTTGAAGAGTGTGGCTAATTGCTTTGCAATATGGCAGGATTCACGCATCAGTTGTTGTTGGTCATGCTCAGATAGCTGGTGTATTTCAGTGATATTTTCTCGTTCCGGCACTAAGATAATCCAAGGAAATTGATTATCATTCATTAGTAAGACACGGCACAGCTTGAGACTCGCAAGTTCAATACAGTCTTTTTTTAGTGTAGGGTGTAGGGTAAACGACATAGTGGTAGGACTTGAATTATTAGGATAAAACAGTGTACCGTTAGCCTAAAACAATAACAATAATAAAACGACTTATGACAGCACTCACTTCCAAGGCCTCGCAAGGCACAGCACCGCTAGCGGTCTCTTTTAAACTTTTATTGGCTTTGTATGCCATCATTCCTTTGTGTTTGCTGTTGCAGCTAAGCGATAGTTTTGTTCTAGGTGGTGCTTTATTACAATATTTACCCAGTAGTCCCAGTCACTTTCTATTATTTCAGGTGCTATTTGGTACTCCGCATATTCTTGCCAGTACTTTGCTGATGACTAGCAATAAAGACTATTTTCAGTTTTATCAAAAGAAAATTATCATTATGACGTTGGTTATCATGGTATTTTTTGCGGTAGCTAACCAGTTAGTTTCTTATTATGTCTTGTATATTCTAGTCGCTTCATGGACGGTTTATCATGTCTTAAAGCAGCAGCACGGTGTTGGGCGTGCGATTTATCAACTACCCAGTTGGGCATTTTATTTGTTGTTATGGCTCAGTGTTGCTGCAGGAATTAGCGTTTATATTGGGATTTTTCTCAAAGATACTTTAACGCCGCAATATGCCGAATGGGTTAAACAGCTTGCTGCGAGCTTGGTTGTTTCTTTGTTTTTTAGTACTATTTTATGTCAACGTTATTTGAAAACCCGCTTTGGTATAGCCTTTATCTGGGCTAATTCTTTATTGATTATCAGCAGTTTCTATTTTTACGTACAAGAATATTACTTTTTGGCGATCTTAATTCCGCGCTTAGTTCATGATGCTACGGCTTATATCTTTTATGTTACACATGATGTGAATAAGCATGGAGAAAGTCCACAAAATTTTATTTATCGCTGGGCGAAGAAGGTAAAAATTAATGTTTTTATCGTTTTGCCTTTACTCTCTTTTGCTTTGACTTATGTTCTACAAGTCTATGGTGATCAGTGGGTTAATGCGATCACTCGGTTTTTCTTTGATATGGAAATCAGAAAAGCGATTAGCTTAGGTTTGATTGGCTATTTTTCTTTGATGCATTACTATACTGAAGCTTTTACTTGGAAACATGGCTCACCGTATCGCCAATATATACGTTTTAAGCCTTAAGCCTTAAGCACGAGCGGGTATTGAGCCCGCTACAGTGCTATTTTTCGCACAGACCACCTTTACAGCCGCAGTTTTTACCACAACCTAGCCCTTCTTCTTTCGCTGCGCCAAATTCAGGGTGCTTAGCGGCATATTTCCTTGCGGCTTGTTGAACAAATATCCAACCCATCATTAGCCCAAAAATGACGGCCATTGCAATTAGGAAATTAAGCATTTGCTCCTCCAAGGCCTGCAAAGCCCATAAATGTTAGTGATAAAATACCTGCTAGCATCATACTTAAAGCCGCAGCTTGAGTGATGTTAGGTAAGTTGGATAGTTCCAGCTTTTCTCTTAAGCCAGCCATTAATACAATCGCTAAACCAAATCCCGCTCCAGCGCCCAAACTGAAGGATACAGATTGCAAAAAATCATATTCGCGAGCAGTTTGAAATAGTGCGACGCCTAAGATTGCACAATTTGTGGTAATGAGCGGTAAAAAAATACCTAAGGCTCTAAATAAAGCAGGGCTAAATTTCTTTAATACCATCTCCACTAATTGCACTGATGAGGCAATTAGTGCGATATAACTGATTAAGCGTAAAAACTCTAAGTCAAATGTAGTCAGTACTAGGTTGATACCATAAGAACAAGTTGAACTAACAAACATCACAAAGGTGGTTGCTAAGCTCATATTGAAGGCGGTATCTCGTTTCGCAGAGACGCCAACAAAAGGACATAAGCCTAAAAACATAGCTAGCACGAAGTTGTTAATTAAAAATGCACTAAGAAATATAAAACTGAGGGATTCAGGGTTCATGAAAGGTCACCTTATGTCGATATATAGCATTATTGTACAGGTTTTACCTGTTTTATGGGGCTGAAGGTAAAGTAGCGATTGGTTAAAAAATTACAGAAAAAAACAATCCCTGTTGCGATAATTTGCGCATACCAATAAGCAATATTTTGGGGTTGAGGTATTTGGCTTGGGTAAGGCAAGCTATCTAACAATACAAGTGGATCAGGCAGTGTCGCTAGCCAAAAAATCTGCGCATTTAAGCCAAACATCAATGCGCTAATTAATAGGTAGCGGGTGAAAAAACGCCTATGTGAGCCGCTTACCTTAAACGTCCAATGGAATTGAATATGATAATTAACTAAAAACCCACAAGCAGCACCTATCATAGTTGCCTGTACCGGCGTGGTTAGTTGGTATTCAATGAGAGCAATGAGCGCAGAAAAATGCACGCCTGTCGCTAGGCCACCAGAAACCAAGTAGCGTAGAAACGTGTGTAATAATTTATCTGATTTTACTGTGCTCATTAGTTTTATTGTTGTTCTTGGAGCAGTGCGTACTTACGGTACTTTGCAATAATAGGGAACTGCTTCCGCTGTTCACTAGATAAAGTAGCTAACCATGATTTGGGTATAATTAAATAGTCTAGCGTGGCATTATTAGTCATTTTAGACCATGCAGTCTTAATATCAATTTGCTCTGCTTTACCTTGAGTATGGAAGTCAATCGAGAATAATCGTGAGCCGGTATAAAATAATTGGCTATCTTCTGAGGTTTTTGACTGTTTATAAAAATCGACTAAATATTGCTGATTTTTCTCAAAAGTTAATTTGTCTGGTGCAGCCCATAGTAGCGCCATAAAGAGTATGCCAACGACTGGAATAATAATCCCCGCATAATGCCATTTGCTTTGCTTGATAAACTCAATACCAAAGCGCAAGCAAAGAATTTCAGTCGTCATAATCGCAAAGGCAGGCAAACCAGGTAAAACATAGGTATACAGGATATTGCCGGACAAGGTAAAAAACACCATCGGTGTGATTGCCCAAAGTAATACATAGCTATGCCAACTGCCTTGGCAGGCATTTTTCAAGGTGACTTGTTTGTTTTTTCGCCACGGCCAAGAGAGTAGACTGCCTAAGAAAATAAACGACCATGGAAAACTGGCAAATAACCAAAGTAGCCAAATTTTTCCGCGCGGATGTTTATGTGCGACGCCATATAAATCACCATGCCAGCCAGCATCTACAAAGCGTTTAAAGTGTTCGCCGACTAAGAAATAATTAAGGAATCCGGGGCTGTCTATTTCGGCAATGATATACCAAGGAGCAGCAATCAAAAGCATCAGTGCAGAGCCTTTAAACCAAGGTATGTTTTGCCAAGCTGCTAGCCATTGCCTTTCTATGCACGTCCAAGTAATGAGTGGCAATAAAACTAATACGCCAACAATGGGGCCTTTTACTAACAAACCCAAGCCAAGACCGACAAAGAATAAATAACTCCACCTTTTTGCTTGTTGTGAGTCTGGGTTATGTAGCGCTTGCCAAAAACTAATCATAGACAAGCTGACGCACAGGCATAAAGCCATGTCGGTCATGACGGCGCCGCTTGCTATAAAGAATAGGGCAGTGGTTAATAAAATAAGTGTGCTAAAAGCAGCTTTTTCAGCATTTTGTAATACTTTGGCAATGCCATAAGTCAGCCATAAAACCACGCCAGCTAATAAAAAGACAGGCAAGCGCGCGGCAAAGTTGCTGTAGCCAAACAGCTCAAATGAAAGTGCTGTTATCCAGAAGGTGAGCGGTGGTTTGCCCCAAAAAGGAACATCATAATCAAACGGTGGCATAATCCAGTTGCCTGTTTCAATTATCAGGCGTGGAATTTCTGCATAACGTGCTTCAGTTGGATCATGTAGCGGGTATTCGATAATGCCTAATAAGCGTAGGATAATGGCAACAAAAATGATGCCTAATGAGAGTTTGCTAAATGCCTTAGTCATCTGATTTAGAATAGGTTTTTTTAATGAAATAAAGGGGTCTTTGTTTCGATTCGATAAACATATGGCCGATATATTCGCCTAAAATACCTATAGACAAAAGCTGTACGCCTGAGAAGAACAAAATAACGGTGATTAGGGTAGGGAAGCCTTGTATCGCTTCGCCAAACAGTAGCGTTTTAATAATAAAATAAAGCCCCAAGACAAAGGCGCCAAAGGCAGTCATAAAGCCTGCATAAGTAGCTAACCTTAACGGTTCTTGGGTAAACGAAGAAATGCCTTCAATAGCAAATTTAAAGAGTTTTTTGTAATTCCAGTTGGTTTCCCCTGCAAAACGTGGGTCTCTGCTATATTCGATTGCTGTTTGAGGGAAGCCAATCCAAGCAAATAAACCTTTCATAAAGCGCTTACGTTCACGTACTTGGTTTAAGGCATCAACCGCTTGGCGGCTCATTAAACGGAAATCACCGACATTTTCAGGAATGTCGTAATCACTTATTTTATTAATCAATTTATAAAATAAGTGCGCAGTGGCCTTTTTTATAAAGCTTTCGCCTTTGCGCTCTATGCGTTTAGCATAGACAACATCAAAGCCTTCGCGCCACTTTTTTACCATTTCGGTAATCAGCTCAGGCGGGTCCTGTAAGTCAGCATCAATAACAATCACCGCATCACCTTTGGCTTCGTCAAGCCCCGCAGTCATGGCAACCTCTTTGCCAAAGTTACGGCTTAAATCAATAATTTTAATGCGCAAGTCTGTATCCATTAGGGTAAGCAAGGCATTGAGCGTTTCATCTTTACTGCCATCATTGACATATAGCATTTCTACGTCCATATCCAAGTTTTTAACAGCATCAGATAGGCGGTATTGGCATTCCGTAATCACTTCTTGTTCGTTATGAAAAGGAATAATGATGGATAAGAGTTGTTTGTTTTTCATGTTATTTCTTGGTTACTTTGCTCTGTAGTCTAGTGCGTCAGGAACCTATTCAATAACGCAGGAACGAAGTATTAATAAGAATCAAGGTTGGTAGCGCATGCAAATGTGCATTAGTGCCGCTTACACGGCATGGGTTTCGAGAATGACAGAGCAGGGCTTAACTGAAACTTTCTGATTTGACTGTACAGTGTGATGCGCTATCAGCAGCAATTAATTTACTTGTTTTGCGTTGCTGAATATAATTAATCAATAGCAACCAAGAGCCCAACACAATAAAGCCACCTGGCGGTAAAATCATCACCACCCAAGGTTCAAATTGAGTACTAAAAACTTGATAGCCTAATAATTGGCCTGCACCTAACAATTCCCTTACCCCTCCCAGCATGACTAAGGCTAAAGTAAAACCTAGCCCCATACCTAAGGCACTGACCACAGATTTGGTGAAAGAGTTTTTAGAGGCATAAGCTTCGGCTCGGCCTAGAATTAGACAGTTTACCACGATTAATTGAATAAACGCGCCTAGCTTATTGTATAAATCTAAGCTAACTGCTTGAATAATATAGTCAACCAGTGTTACAAAGGTGGCAATGATAATAATATAGGTAGTAATACGCACTTGTTTAGGGATGAAATTACGTAGCGCGGAGACTAAGGCATTAGAGCAAACCAGTACAAAAATACTGGCGATGCCCATCGCTAATGAGTTCAGTACGGAGTTGGTTACGGCTAATACAGGGCAAAGCCCTAGCATCATGACAAACACGGGGTTTTCTTTCCAGATGCCAGCGGTAAAGATATCGAGTGTTAAGGGTGTTTCTTTTTTTGTAGCTTGAGTCATAAATCACCTTATGGATTATTTTGTTCTCATTTTATATTGTGGGAGGGGCTTTTAGCCGCGATTTTATACAAGTCGCGGCTAAAAGCCCCTCCCGCAAATGCTCTCATAGTAATTATTTATTCTTACTGTGCAGTTTCGCGGTTTCTAACAAATTCAAATTCTTGGCAATCACGGGGTGCAGCGCTTGTCCGCTTTGATTTAGCATCCGGCCAATTGCATTCGAGGTAATCGTGGAGCCTGAAATTGCATCAATTTCCCAAGTGTTTTGCTTGGTACCATAACGTACCGTTGTAATGGCTTGTGCTAAGGCTGTTTGTTGATCATTTACTTTAGCATCTAAGCACTTAAAGTTGGCCAAAAAGTCAGGGTCAGTCGTAATTTTTGTACCAAAACCAGGTGTTTCCGTGCTTTTTAATACGTCAAATCCGGTAATACAGCCGCTATTCGGTTGATAGCCATATAATAGTCGAACAGTATCTTGATAGCCTTGAGCCGCAGCATTTAAAGCAATGCCGGCGAGTTGATTGTTTTTGTCATAACCCGCGTAAATTAGTTCACCTACAGTTTTATCATCCGCTAGCGTTAATTTATCGTTATCGACTACAAAGGTTAAACGACTAGCCGCGTTAGGTAATACTTTGAAAATGGCGCGCTCAGTCGCTAAGCGCTGATTTTCGGCAATAATCGGTTTAGTAAACTCATAAACTAAGACCACTAATAAGCCAGAGATCATAGCTACCACGGCTAAAGTGCTAATCAATTTGGCGCTTGATGGCATCTCGGGTATTTTATTTTCTGGCGTACTCATGATTTTTCCTTGGCTTTTTTACGTGCGCCATAAATGCGTGGTTGAGTATAAGTTTCTATAATCGGTGTCGCGGCATTGCCGAATAAAATTGCGTACATCACGGCTTCAGTTAGGCCGCCAAATAAACGAATAATGACTGTTAAAAATCCGACTAAAACACCAAATACAAAAATACCTAAAGGGGTCACGGGTGAAGCGACCATATCGCTGGCCATAAAAACGGCGGCAAACATAAGGCCACCAGAAAATACCATAAAAGCAGGTGAGGGGTATTTGCTAGGGTCTAAAAAATAAAACAGTTCAGCGGTGATCATTGTGCCGAAAATAACGGCGGCTGGAATACGCCAATCGAGCATGTTTTTGTATACCAAATACAGGCCACAAAGCAGAATTAATAAACTGGATGTCTCACCCGCTGAGCCAGCTACGTTACCGATAAACAAATCATAAGAATCTGTAATAATGCCTTGAAACTTCATTAATGCCAGTGGTGTCGCGCCGCTAAAGCCATCAATCGCAACCTGAGTTGTCCACTCTGCGGTGGCTGCCGGCTTCATAAAAGGTAATGCTAGTGTCGAAGGGATAAATTCAACAAAGCGATCAACTGCAAGTGCGGGTGTCCAAGTGGTAATAGACACAGGGAAGGCCGCCTGTATAAAAGCTCGGCCAACTAAAGCAGGGTTAAAGACATTAAAGCCCAGCCCTCCAAATAAGGTTTTGCCCATGGCAATGGCAGTAAAACCAGCAACAGCCCCCATCCATAAAGGAAAACCTGGTGGTAAAGTCATGGCTAGTAATAAGCCGCTGACCGCTGCACTGGCATCGAGAATGGTGGATTTTTTACCAGACATCCAGCAAAAAAAGTGTTCGGTTGCCATGCAAGATAAAGTGGTTACCAGCAGTAAGGCTAAAGCGCTGATGCCAAACTGGTATACAGAATAAGCGGCTAAAGGTAATAAAGCATAGATCACATTACGCATAATTTGCGCGACGCTCGGTGCCTTGCGTATATACGGGGAGGTGCGTATATCAATTTTTAAATCAGATTTAGCCATTTTGTAAATGCCTTTCGCGGTTTAATATTTTTGCAATTCTAAAATACTGAACGAGTGGGATATTGGATGGACAAACATAGCTACAGCAGCCGCATTCAAAACAGTCATTTAGATGATATTTTTCTTCCATCACATCATATTGGCGTTTAGCCGCCAATAAACCGAGCTCGGAAGGGTTTAAATTAATTGGACACACTTGCAAACACTGAGTGCATTTTATACAAGGCAAGATGTCATCGTTTTTAGTGGCACGTTTATCTAAAACTAAAACCGCTCCTGTGCTTTTGGTGATGGGTACATCTAAGGAGCGAGCCGGCATGCCCATCATTGGCCCCCCTAATATCAATTCCGCTTCCGTACCTTGAAAGCCTGCATAGTCTAATAAATAACGTAAGGGCGTGCCAATGGGAGATAAATAATTACCTGGCTTTTCCAAATCATCACCAGTAATGGTGATAACGCGCTCAATTAAGCCTTGCCCTTTGGGTAGTAACGCGCCAATTTCCGCAAGCGTTGCGACATTAAAAACCGCTAAACCGACTTCAGAAGGCAATCCTCCTGACGGAATTTCTATGTCTAATAAAGAATAGGCGAGCATTTTCTCTGCGCCTTGTGGGTATTTAGTTTCCACAGCCTCAATGGTAATTGAGCCATCACTCGGTAAATGCGGTTTTATTGCCTCTAGGACATTTAGCTTATTATCTTCAACACCAATAATGGCTTTCGGTGCGGCGACGCATTTCATAGCAATACGAATGCCCAGTAACAAATTATCAATGTTTTCCAGCATCACACGATGATCAGTGGTCAGAAACGGTTCACATTCACAACCATTAATCAGCACCGTATGAATAGTACGATCCGCAGGCACATTCATTTTGACATGAGTAGGAAACGCGGCACCGCCTAATCCGACCATGCCGATGTTTTGTACGGCCTTGATTAGATCTTCACGCGACATTTTTTGATAATTGTAATAATTATCAGATTCGGTAACTTGTTGCCCAGAATCTAATGAGGTCGTGATAATAATAGCGGGTTCTTTGCCACCTTTGGCATTAGATGCAATATCAATTTCTTTAACAATACCAGTAACTGGAGCATGAATAGGCACGGACATAAAGCCATCCGCTTCAGCAATGACCTCGCCACGGGTTATATGTTGGCCTTTAAAAACAATCGCCTTTGCTGGTTTACCTATGTTTTGCGCTAAATGCACAATGATTTCAGGCGAAAAGGATAGGCGGCGCGTAGGTTTAGAATTGGTTTCTGCCTTATATTCGTCAGGATGTATCCCGCGAGGAAAGGTTTTCTTGCCAAATAGATTAAATAAGTTCATGGGCTATTTTAACCGGAAAGCGAGCAATCTGTTTTATTGACTTGCAAATAAATAAAGAGAAACCATTTTTAAATCAGCTTAGTTATCTTGCAAATGTCTTTCTCGGTTGAGTGCCTTAGCAATTCTAAAATACTGGACTAAAGGGATGTTAGATGGGCAAACATAGCTACAACAGCCGCACTCAAAGCAGTCATTTAAGTGATACGTTTCTTCCATTTCTTGGTATCGGCGTTTAGCCGCCAACAAACCTAGGTCAGATGGGTTTAAATTAATAGGGCAAGCTTGTAAGCATTGCGTACACTTTATACAGGGTGATATATCATTATGTTTAGTGAGTCGCTCATCCAGTACCAGAACAGCCCCTGTCGCTTTAGTAATAGGCACATCAAGTGAGCGGGCAGGCATGCCCATCATCGGCCCGCCTAAAATCAATGAAGCTTCGCCGCCTGTAAAGCCTGCATGATCGAGTAAAAACCGTAGAGGCGTGCCTATCGGTGCTAAATAATTGCCTGGGTTTGTCAGATTATCACCGGTAATGGTGATGATGCGTTCGATATATCCTTGATTTTTGGGAAGTAATAGGCCAATTTTAGCCAAAGTGGCCACATTGAAAATAGCTAGGCCGACCGCTGATGAACGGCCGCCCGAGGGGATTTCAATGCCTAATAAGGAATAAGCGAGCATTTTTTGCGCGCCTTGTGGGTATTTCGTGATAACGGCTTCAATGGTAATGCTGCCGTCGCTAGGCAGGTGTGGCTTGATTTCTTGCAAGACATCCAGTTTGTTGTCTTCGATGCCAATGATTGCTTTTGGAGCATCAAGGCATTTCATAGCGATATGAATGCCGCAGATTAATTGCTCAATTCTTTCTAACATCACACGGTGGTCAGTGGTGAGAAAGGGCTCACACTCACAGCCATTAACTAATATCGTATGGATTGGTGTATCTTCCGTAGTTGTCATTTTGACATGTGTAGGGAAGGCTGCGCCGCCTAACCCAACAATACCTGTATTCTGTACTGCTTTAATCAGTTCTTCGCGAGATAGTTTCTCATAATCAATAGAGTTATCTATCGCTAAAACATGCTGACCAGAATTCAAAGAGGTGGTAATGATAATGGCCAACTGTTTGCCACCTTCTGCCGTTTTAACCAGCTCAATAGCTTTAATAGTACCGGTAACTGGGGCATGTATTGGTACAGACATAAAGCCATCTGCTTCGGCGATGATTTCACCACGCGTAACTTGCTGACCTTTAAAGACGATAGCTTTAGCAGGTTTGCCGATGTTTTGCGCTAAAGGGACGGTGATTTCGGGGGAAAAAGGTAGTCGGCGCGTAGCTTTAGCATTAGTCTCATCTTTGTATTCCTCAAGATGAATGCCGTGAGGGAAAGTTTTTTTGTGGAATAGTTTTAATAAGTTCATAAAGTCCTTTTATGTAGGTAGCAGGCGGAGGGTGCTGGCTTTTCCTGTTTTGGGTTTGTTCTCCGAGTAAGAATGAAATGGGTGGGATAATTATTTCACAGGAAGTGAAGCTTTACTTTGCGACTAATAGAGTCAATGTAACAAAGTAAAGCCGTGATAGGGTTTGTTTTTGTCTGCCCCTTACTCCTTAGTTACTGAAACTTCTCAGCGCGTTTAATTAACTTATCCAGATTTTTCTCATTTGGGTTCCAAGGTGTTCCTGGGTGAATAATCACCGCTGTACACTTTTCCGCGGCTTTGACAATATCTTCAAAGGTTCCGGCGGTTGGGTCAATGATGATCGCTTTTTTGTCGTCGTTGTACTTGAAGATTTTCGGATTAATATCCACGCATTCATCACAGGTAGTGCAATCTGGTGTCTCTATCCAAACAGGCTCATGGCCACCTGCTGCTGAAGCCGCAGGACTTGCGGCGGCTTGTGGTGCGGTGCTGGCATTCGCTGCTTTAGCGGGAGTGGGTGCCGTTGGTACTGCCACTTGTGGGGCATTGCCTGTAGGCGCTGCCGCCAATGCCGAGGCTAGTGCGCTGACATCACCACCGTTACCGCCTGCGATAGACATTAGGTTAGAGGCAATGCTGGCCGCCATTTCTGCTTTCGCTTGTGCGGCAATCGCATCGGTATCAATGATCACTTTATCCACACCCGCTAAACCTTTGAGTGTGCGCCAGAAATTACGGCGTTCAATAGTAGAATGCACAATTTCAGAATCAATGACCACGCGAACTAAAGTATTTGTATCTGGGTGTACCGCGTTAATATAGGCAATATTTTCAGACATTTCCTCATGGTCTAGGTCGATAAACTCATGTAATGGCACCATGTCATCATTCCATTGTGATGGCGGCACAAATTTAAAGTGCTTCTGAAAACGACCTTCAGTCATCGCCCAATCAGCGAACGTTAATGGTACGGTCATACGGTCTTCTATACCGTATTCGTCAACAAATTGTAATTCATAGGTGGTCCAGTCTTTGTCTAAGTCTGGATTGCCTTTTAAAGACATGCTTTTTTCCCAAGTATCATCTTCACGTGGATCGTAAGTCATTAAAGGGTATGCGCGTGCTTCAACGGCTAATTTACTTTGCATATCTGCAGCATCATCGGCTACGCCATGTTCTGGCTGACAAACGGCATAGATATTAAAGATCGCAGGCCCGCGATAGTTAAGCCCGTCAATATAGCCTTCAATTAAATGGTTTGGGTGGGCAATCGAGCTTTGTAATGTATAAGTCGTTCTATGTGCCATAGAGATTAAACTCATTTCTTTACGGCGTTCGGTTTTACCTTTCCATTCTTTGCCGTACGGAGCCATATCAGATACTTGACCGATAAAGCCAGAGGTGCAAGCTTGACCGCCGGTATTAGAATAAACCTGAGTATCCAAAATCAATATTTTTAGTGGCATACCCGACATAATGCTACGTGATAGGTTTTGGAAGCCGATATCGTACATCGCTCCATCACCACCTACCGTTACCACTGGAGGGCACATTAGATATTCTTCTTCGCTGAACTGGTGCCAGTCAAAATATTTGAAAAAATGCTCTGACTCGTCTTTATCGTATTTGCCCGCAATTTCCAATTCCGCCATACGAATGGCTTTAAAGCCTTCGGTCATTTTGACCATGTGGCCTTCAAATATGCCCATTGCTAAAGATGGTGCATCTTGGAATAGGTTATTTGCCCACGGGAAAGGGTAAGGGTTAAACGGGAAAGTAGAGCCCCAGACCGATGAGCAGCCAGTGCTATTGGTAATTCCCATTTCGACACGGCCATTGCCAGTGACACCTTGAGTGTATTGCCATTTTAAATGCTTTAGCTTAGCGACAATTTGCGAGGCCCATTTTAGCCATTTGGCATCAATTGGGTCACTGGCTTTGCCTTCGCTGAGTGAGCTGCTTAGATTAGTTAAGGTTAAATCGACATTTTTATTGGCATCAATCGCAGCCTCAACGGCTTCAATGTCGCTAATATCTAATTTTTCCGACAGTTTCAGGCGGATATGTTTTTCCATGCCGGTAATTAACTGCTCGATTTTTGCTACTTGTTTTTTCGCGCGCGGTTGCATTAAAGCCGTGACGGTGCCAGTAAATAAATGCACGATAGTCTTTTCACCGCAGCCTAAACACGCGCCATCGCCACAGTTCATGGACGAGTAAGTGCGTTTATCCAGCATCATAGTGGTTAATGCGCCGATTTTTTCATCTAAATCATCAATGCGTTTGTATTTAGGGTTTGATGTTGGTAAATCATTCCAATACTCCCAGTCGTCACGCAAAATGTCGATGCTTTCAGGCGTTTGTGGTGTGGGTGCGAGCGCTTCATCAGGGCAGACTTCTACGCACTCCATGCAGCCTTTACAGGTCATCGGGTTGATGGTGATTGAGAATAAGCCGCCATTATTTGGCGTGCGTTTATTGACTGCATCGTGATAGGGTTTAGTGATGGCGAATTTAAAATCGCCCATCGCTTCTTTAAACCAGTCAAACTCCTGCCTGACATCGGCTTGTTCGGTTTCTGGGTATTCTTTAATCGTTTCGCCGATAGATTTATTGAAAATTGGGTCTAAAACTGTGCCTTCGGATTTGTCTGCGGTTAAAGCGTGATATTTTTTCTCTACTGTACGAATAGCGCGGCGTAAATGTTTAACTGTTTTGCCGGTTTTTTCGATGCGTTTGATATTGGTTTCAAACACTTCATTGACGCTATTAATTAAGCCAGGAATCGCGCTATCAGGGCAAACCGTATAACAATCACCACAAGCGGTACAATTCTCGGGAATCCAGACTGGGTGTTCAAAACGAATTTGGGTCATATCGCGGTAAATACCGCTGGCGGCTGGGATAATACTCAACGCCATAAACGGGTCGGCTAGATTGTCGTTGGCACGGCCATTAATATAGTTGGTGCCTGTTTGCTCAAAAAAACGATGAATATCCGACACCGGGTCATCATTAGCTGGTTTTTGTAGCAACATTAATGGCGCGGTATTTTCTTTTTTCTTTGCCCAAGGCGCAACATCACCGATGGTCATATCGGCTATATTAAGATGTTTGGTTTCGGTAAAGCCACGCTGCACAGTGCGGAAATTATCAGCAACTACTTTTTCACCTTTACTGCCAAATTTGGCTTTAATGGTGTCATGAATGGCTTCGAGTATATCTTCTTTGCTTTTGCCTGCATTTTCGGCAATCGGTGAGGATTCAAAAAATGCACCCTGGAAGGCAATACCTTGCATACGGAATTGTAAGTCAGGGTGGTTGGTTTCTTCGCGCGCGATTTTAAAACCATCTAAATAAGCAACTTTGATATTCTTGTCGACAATATATTGTTGTGAGGCTTTAGGGAAAGTACGCCACACTTCTTCGGGTGTTTCTAAGCTGCTTTGAATAATAAACACGCCATTTTTATTTAAACCCGCGAGTGGGTTGGAGTGGGTAAATACATTCGGATCTGGGGAAATTACGACATCAACATGTGCGTATTCACAGGCGATACGAATTGGCTCGGGTGCTGCAGATAAGAAGTAAGTGGTAGGCTGACCTTTTTTCTCGGAGCCGTATTTAGGGTTGGCTTTGATATGGTAATCGAGCAAATCAAATAAGGTCATCGCTAGGTTTTTACCCATGGTAATCGCTCCCCAGCCGCCGACAGAATGCATGCGGATAGTGAGTGCATCTTTGGGCATCAAATTGGGGTTTTCCGTGCCTTTTAATGCTAAATCACGAATCGCGGGATACGCATCGACAACAGATTGCTGTTGTAACTCTTGTTTTGGTGAAAAAGCCTGGTTGCGAACAAAGTCTATGCCGAGGTAAAAGAATTTTTTATGTTTACCTTGAGGTAACATATTTTCAATCACTGCGATAATGCCTTCCGGCTGTAAATCGCGACTACCTAAGCCAAAACAAGCAGAGTAAAGTGGCGAGGTGTCCGTTACTTTGTTGTAAGAGGCATATTGTGGAAAAGGTGTTTCTTTAGAGTGGCCGTTTTCAAAGCCTTTTACCATGGCGTTACGAATTTCAGACATTAACGGCAAATCTTCAGATAAAGGCTGGTCTGTACGCTCCATTACAGTGATACCTTTACGGCCTTTAGCGACAGCAGAAATTAAATCGCCAGGGAAAGGTCGGAACTGGGTCATATTGACCACACCGACTTTAATATTACGCGTCGTACGTAAATAATCAGCAGTCGCTTCTGCGGTATGAATGACGCTACCTTGAGCAATAATTAAATAGTCAGCATCAGAGCAGCGGTATTGACCGATACGGTTATAACGTCTACCGGTAAGTTCATACCATTCATCCATGCACTCGTCTGTGAATTTTTCGATATGATCGAAAAAGTAAGGACGTTGACCCGCTACCGACTGCATATAGGAGTCTTGGTTTTGTACCACGCCGGACATCATAGGCTTATCAACATCCCAGATAGCGGGTACTCGGCGGCGTGAGTCACCGTATAAAATACGTTGTGCAGGGGTAGGGCAGTTAATAATGTCGTCAGGTGAGCCTAAAAACTCTTCAATTAACTCGCGCTCAGGTAATTGTAAATCTTCAATAAGGTGTGAAGTTAAAAAACCATCTTGGGCAACTGCGGCAGGCGTTAGGCTTAACTCTGCGACTTTGCGGGTAATAATATTTAAATCAGCGACTTCTTGGTTATCTTTGGCGAATACTTGAATAAAGCCTGTGTCATCCATGCAATGATAATCGTCATGACCGCAGTGTACGTTAAGCGTGGCTTTTGTGATCGCACGGCAAGCAATATTTAGAACGTAGGGCAGGCGTTTACCTACTGCTGTATACAAGGACTCATGCATGTAGGCGATGCCTTGCGATGAGCTGAAATTAGTGGCGCGTAGCCCCGTCATAGACATCCCCGCGGTAATCGCAGCTGCGGCATGTTCGCCTTCTGGCTCAACAAAAATCAGCGGGCGGCCAGAGATATTAATATGGCCTTTACTTTTCTCTTCTGCCCAATACTCGCCCATATCTGTGGAAGGGGTAATAGGAAATGCGCCGGCGGCATCACTGGCTTCGCGTTCGCACATAACCACAGCAGCATTACCATCCATTGCCATGCGTAGGCCAGGGTATTTAAATTGTTTGTCTTGTTTTTTCTTGCCAAAAATAGCCATGCGACTTCCTTCTTAGATGGTTTTGTTATTTTTATATGAAATATAATATTTTTTGCGGCCTATTTTACCCTAAAGGTAAAGCGACTGTGCGGTGTGGTTTCATGCCTTCTTTGCCTTTGCTGGCGTGAGTTGAACCTAGTTTACTGTCTAGCCAAACAATCGCTCCTGTCGGGCAGCGTTCGATAGGTGTACGGTCAATTTCGAAGTCTTGATATTTTTCATAATCAATAACAGCTAAATTATTTTTTATTTCGATTAAGCCTTTAGGTGCATCGACTACGCATTTTTCGCAGGCAGTGCAGGCGACTTCACATTCTTGCTGTGCAGTGTCCCCTTCATCTAAACTTTTGCAAGCAACATAGAGTTTTTGACTGACAGGCATGAGTGAAAATAAGTCTTTCGGGCAGACGACTACACAATCATTGCAAGCCGTACACTTGTCTTCGATAACAATAGGTAGCCCATGTTCATCCATATAGATGGCATCAAAATCACAGACATCCGCACAATCACCTAGGCCTAAACAGCCCCAACTACAGCCTTTGCCACCACCTGAAACAGCAGATGCTGCTTGGCAGGATTTTAAACCTTCATATTTTGCTCGCGTATAAGCAACATGAGTGCCGCCTGCACAGGCTAAGCGAGCGACGACTTTCTCATGGTCACCCATACCAACGCCTAAGTAGGCAGCAATTTCTGCATTACCTTCGGGGGAATTTACTGTGCATGCTGACGGATTTTTTACGCCCTCTACAACCGCTTCAGCAAAGGGGCGGCAGCCAGGAGTGCCACAGGCCCCGCATTGCGCTTGAGGTAGCATGTCATCTACTTCTGCTATGCGCGGATCTTCGTAGACAAACAATTTTTTGTTGGCGATGGCTAATATGATGGCAAGGGTAGTGCCTAGTGCAATCATAAACAAAGCGGCAGTGACTATAGTCGATATCATGATTAATAAAACTTATATAAGGGTAGGTACCTGTTCAGACGCATTTAACATTCCTGTAGGGGGGCAGAGTGAAGCGCATCAATATTACGAAAAATGGTGGGTTTTGCAAAAAAGATGCTCTACCTACCCTGCACAAAATTTAATATATAAAATGTTAAAATAATTATCCCTAAGTGATTGTTACTAATAGAAATATTACTATCTGTTACGGGGAAAGAGAATATCTTTAGCGCTCATTTTAACACGAGACATCTTGAAAGCAGTAAAGCTCAATGTCTTGCCTTTAAATGCAAGTCTCATTTTTTAACTAACGGCTTTAAATCGGTTATTAATCACGCCCCAATCAATATGTTGCATAAACTGTTCAATATATTGAGTTTTATTGTTTTTGTAGTCGATGTAATAAGCATGCTCATAAACATCAATGACTATTAAAGGTGTTGCCATCCAAAGTACCCCAGTTGCATGTTTATCGCTGGGTACGTTAAATAATTTACCGTTAAGTTGGTGGTAGGCAAGTGTAGCCCAGCCCGAAGATGATTTGGCGCATGCTTGAAAGTCAGCTACCCATTTATCAATAGAGCCGAACCTTTTTTTTATGGCAGTGTTGATTTTTCCATCAGGACTATTGCTTGTTGACGTCATTCCATCGAAATAGAGTTCATGTAATATAACGCTATCCGCTTTATTTGTTCTAGCGTTTTGTATTGCACCGTAAGCGGTAGGGTTAATTTGAACTCCTTCAGTAATACTCGTCTGTAATTTTGTGTCAGCGGCAAGGTAGCCGCGTAAAGCGCCACCATAGTGAGCGTCGTGATGGGGGGTAAGTTGTTCTTCGCTAAGAAATCCAGAGATGGATTTGTAGGGTAAGGGCTTAGTTAGGCCAGTGACTAGGCCACCATTATATAGAGAAGTTGTCTCTTTTGACTTGGCTATATTCGGTAAGAGCAATGCTCCGGCACTTGCTCCAAGTGAGGCAAATAGTAGTTTGCGGCGGGTAATATTAGTCATAAAGGTTTCTTTATAATTTTTATGATAGTGTAAGGTTTTTAATCGACCCAAGGGCGGGCTTGTTTAATCGCTAGCTTCCCTCGACTACCATCTGTCGTTTCAGTAATTTTAAATTCAATATCCATCGCGAAATTAGCATCACCTTGGTACAGTTCTTTAAAATGACTATGAATAATTAATAGATTGTCACGTAACTGATTAATTTCATTTGCTAGTAGGACATTTTCCGTAGTGACGGGCTCGTCATAAATGAATTTTACATTTGAGTGTCTTATATATTGAGTTTCCCAAGTAAATCCACTCACTGAAGCAGCTAGATGCGTGATAATGAATTCATCAGGTATTGGATTGATGAGTTCAGCATCTGACTCAATAGGCTCAGGATTGGTGATTGATAGTTCGCCATATTGGGCGTTAATATAAATGCCCTGCCAACCAGCATTGAAGATGTTTTTTGTGATAGCGACACCATTAGCTTGTTCATCACCATAATTGGGGTGAATTAATACGCCCATATAAGTTTTCAGGTGGTCAATTCTATGTAAGCGGCGTTCCTCAAAGGCTGATTCATTCCAAAGACTTGCCCAAACTTGTTTGATGCTATTGATTAGCTTACCTTCCTTGGGTTTGTGGGTAAATGAGCCGTATAAGCCAGCACCATTAAAGCCTTCTAGGTCTTCATTGTTGGTACTTGAGCGAACACGAAGCTTTTGGCTAAAGGGCTGACCTTCTGGCTCCCAGAAAAGGCGCACTGATTCAATTTGATTAATTATTGATTCTGGTGCTTCTGCTTGTTCGATTAAATCACGTAGCTCTGCTAAGCGTTGTCTACGTATTTCTATGTTTTGATTGAACTCTTCGTCTGTGAGTAGTTGTGCGACATATTCGTTCAGTGAAATGCTGTTGCTATTTGTGCAGAGTTTTTTAAGGTCATTAGCACAGCGCTGCAAGCTCATGAAATTATTGTATAGCGCGAAAGGTAATGCGTAGCCTTTAGGGGTAATACCTTCATCTAGAATTTTTGCAAGTTCAGCGACATTAGCTGCTTTAACACCTACACGTATCCAGTCACTGTGCTCTAGTTCTGTTAATGGGGTTGGAGCGGTGTGGCTTAAATCGCTTTCAGGAGTGGTGATTTCGCTCGGTATTTTATCTGCTAACCATTGTAACGCTGTTGCTTCTGATGCTGCTTCAATGAATATTCCATCATCGGTAGTGTAGTAATGCACCCAATGATCAATGAGCTTGCTGATGGTGGGGTCAGTTAGTGCGTTTTTAATGTAGGCATTTGGTGTATTATTCTGCCGCGCTTTTAAATTGATGTGGGATAGAGGGGTTTGCGGTTCCGTTGTAATAATGCCGCCAGCGTGCGCAATATTATTGGGGATAAAGGTATAAATCGCGATGATGTCTTCGCTAAGGTGATTGTCGCCAGGGTTAAATACTTTAAGTCGGCCATAAGCTTCACCTTTATTGAGTACGGTGGAGTCTAGTTGAGAAAATAGACTATCAGTATGAACTGTGCGGATGTTTTTATCAGAAAACTGTTGGGCGAAACCTGCATACTCCTGTTCATGCGTTGTGCCGACGGGGTGATAGGCTAGAGGGCTAGGTAAAAACGGCATGGCTGCACTAATAGCGTGGTATGCCTGTTCTATTGATTTGGCTGGCACTGGATCGGTTGGCCAGAACTCTAGCGCATATATGCCTTTATTGTCGGCGTCACTGTAGTTGTCATAGGCAACGACGGAGCCTGCTAAATAGTTTCGGTTATCTCTAAAGTAAGTTTCTGCAATAAACTGTGTTAGACCGTTATCATAATTAATATTTTGATAACGGTTGAGTGTGTTACGCACAAAGTCATAATGTAGAGGCGTTGTATTGGAGTTTATGAAAAATAAAACAGGACTGCTGGTATTTAGGTCGGTCATTATAAATTTTAATTCGCGCACACCCGCTAAACCGAGAGTATTGGCTTTAGCGGCCAAGTTATCGAAGTCGCTATCCTCTTTAAGCATAATCGCGCCTTTGTTTTGTGCGATTTGCCAATCGTATATAGACGATCCTGTTATGTCCGATGCACTTTTTAGCAAAAATAGCATAGGCTGAGAGTTCGGAATTGCTTGTAATTGAACTTGGTAGCCAGCTTGATCTGCATTATTAGACCGAATGCAAAGCGAGGGAATTGTTAATAGCTGATCTTGAGTGGAATAGTTTGCACCTAAATTGCTTGAAGTGTTTTGGTGCTGAATTAACTTGCTTAACTGAAATAAGAATGGGCTTTCGCTCTGTTGTGCTATTAATTGTGCTTGAAATATTAATTTTTCATTATTATCGCTGATGATTTCTGGGATTTCTAATGTGTTAGATTGGCTGTCATATATAGGATTGCTCGGAAGACAGCTAACAATAGGGGCTGATTCTGCAGCAATAAGTTGCCAAGGGGTCAGTAATAGCAATGAAATAGCGCGCATGGAGAGTTGGGAATTCATATTTTAAGGAGCGATAAGTTGAAATGAAGCAACTTGGAATTGCAGTGACGAGTTGTTTTCATTGCGCTGTAAGGTGGCATTAGCATAGGAACGAGTGCCATTTTTATCTTGAATGATTAAGGATGGAATTGTTAGTGCGCCCGTTGCCGCAGAATAGCTGACCAAACTAGAGTTTATATTTGTGCGTAATTGGCTTGCAGTTAGTGAGAGGGTAAAAGGAGGATTGTCAGTGTTTAGTGCTAGGGTTGCGCTAAATACACCGACACCTGGTACGCTGACCTCGTTTAACTGTAAGGTGTTGGTATCTTTGTAAAAGATGGCAGGAATATCATTCATCAACGGTTTGTTTTGCAGGCCATAAACGCCTTTTTTAGAAGCAATCAGTATTTGTTCTGCTCCGAGCGCGACGTTGTAGCCAAATTGATCGTGAGCAAGTATTCCAGGAATTGTAGGGTGGTTAATCAGTGTCCAAGTATTAGTGATATCTTGAGTGTATAAATAAGCCTGACCACTATTAAATCCGTTATTATGTGTCTTGGGCGCACCAACCAAAATATGACCATCAAGCATGGAAAAGCTGGTGCCAAAATTCGCGCCAACATTGGGATTGTCCGCCACTAGTGCCGTATCTTCGTGCCAAGTACCATTGGTTCTTTTATAAATGTAAACTGCCCCAGCGCGTAAGTTATCAAATACATCTTTTTGTTTAACTTCTGCGACAATATAGTCGCCTTCAATAGCTATTTGTTCGCCTAAATGATCACCAGTTTCACGATTTTCAGAGCCTAGGCGAGCGCTAGGAACCCAAGCGTTAGAGATATTTTCATAAACATAAATGGCGCCACTTTCTATTCCTGGGTCAAAAGTATCGCCTTTACTAATGGCAAAGCGGGCATCGCGTTGGGGGGATGATTTTATTTTTGCGCTGACAGTCGTTGTGTTGTCTGCGTTAGTGTAAGGTGCCCCGATAATTAATGTATGTTGGTTTTGAGCGATAGCGGAACCGAAGCCCATAGCAAGTGAGTCAGTAGGGGAAACACTGTCATTAAGCAGCCACTGGTTTGATGGTGTGTCATAGGTGAAAATATAGACTTTACCCTGCCCATGAAAGGGAGAGCCAACATAAAGTGTGTTGTCAATTAGGTGGATGCTGTGCCCAAAATGATCGCCTGCTTGTGCGTCAGGGGCTGTTAATTTTGTGACTTTTTGCCAGTTGTTTGGGCTGCTAGCATCTACATTTTGAAAAATGTAGACAGCACCGCTATCAATGTTTTTTTCGTCGTCGCGGTCAGCGCTAATGATTAGCAAATTATTCGATAAAGCAATTTGTTGAGCAAAATTGTCTGTACTGCTGGCGCTATTTATTTCGCTGATTAGGCTCCAGTTATTTTTGATAGAATACAGGTAGGCCGTGCCCGATAAATTGTTGGTATCCTCGCTTGCTGAGACTGCGGCTATTGAGCCTGAAAGTGCGAGCGAAGAGCCTAATAGCTTGCTATTAAGTGTTACAGGCGAATTGAGTTGAAATTCTTGTAAATCATTTAATGGTAGGTTAATGGCTGATGCATCAGTCATTATTAGAAACTGGGTTAATGCAATATAAAGAAAACGGTAAATAGGCATGGGGGAATTAAGTTAAGTTAAGTTGTCAAAGATTACCATTCGGTTTTTCTGGTTATTTTTCTAAATTATCCTTAAGTAAAGCATTGAAATAATCCAATAAGCCATGCATTAATCGTGCCGTCTTTTGTTTTCTGTTTTCTGATGGTTGATGAATTTAAAATTTTTTAAGCGCTAACTAAGCAAAATTTGTTTATTAGCTAATTTTTAGCGATAATGCAGCCAGTTAAATAAACAATGGTTTACAAATATGAATGAAACAATGACGCAAGGGGTCGAGCTTATGTTTACGGGCATGGGTATCGTTTTTCTCTTTTTAGTTATGTTAATTGGTGCTGTAAAGTTAATGGCTAATTGTGTTACGCGATTCTTTCCAGAAGAAGCCGTACAGCCAGCACAAGCCGCACCTAGACCAGTCGCTCAAAACACGGGTGCACCTGCTGTAACTGCTGCTATAACTGCAGCTGTTCACCAACACAGAGCAAAGCATAAATAAGTTTTCTCTCCATTGAATAAACTCTCACCCATAAGGTTAAGAGTCCCAACGACGTAAAGAAGTCATAGGAATAATAATAAAATGGCACAAATAAATAAGCCTTTAGGCATTACTGAGGTCGTCTTAAGAGATGCACATCAGTCGATTTTGGCGACGCGTTTACGCATCGAAGATATGTTACCTATCTGTGAAAAATTAGATCAGATCGGTTATTGGTCTATTGAATCATGGGGTGGGGCAACATTTGACTCATGTATTCGTTACTTAGGGGAAGACCCTTGGGAAAGATTGCGTTTATTAAAGGCAGCAATGCCTAATACGCCACAGCAAATGTTATTTCGTGGTCAAAATATTTTAGGCTACAGACATTATGCTGATGATGTTGTTGATAAATTTGTTGAGCGTTGTGCGGTGAATGGTATCGATGTATTCCGTATTTTTGATGCTATGAATGATATGCGTAATATCGAACATGCAGTCAAAGCGGTATTAAATACTGATGCTCATGCGCAAGGTACGATTTCTTATACGATTAGCCCAGTACACACTACGGCTAAATGGGTAGAGCAAGGTAAGACCATCGAAGATATGGGGGCGCATTCTATCTGTATCAAAGATATGGCGGGCTTGTTAACGCCTTATGCTGCATTCGATTTAGTCTCGCAACTAAAAGCTGCTGTAGATATTCCAGTGCACCTGCATTGTCATGCAACTACGGGGTTAAGTGTTGGTACCTTAATTAAAGCGATTGAAGCGGGCGTAGATAATGTCGATACCGCAATTTCATCTTTAAGTATGACTTATGGTCATAGCCCAACAGAATCAATTGTAGCAAGTATGGCGGGTCAGCCTCGCGATACAGGTTTGAATTTAGAAAAATTAGAAGAAGTTGCTGCTTATTTCCGAGAAGTACGTCTTAAGTATGCGGAACATGAAGGTAGCTTAAAAGGCGTTGATGGCCGTATTTTATTGGCTCAAGTTCCTGGTGGCATGTTAACCAATATGGAAAGTCAGTTAAAAGAGCAGGGCGCAGCAGATAAGTTTGATGAAGTGTTAAAAGAAATTCCGCGCGTGCGTGAAGACTTAGGTTTTTTACCGTTAGTAACGCCTACATCGCAAATTGTCGGTACACAGTCGGTACTAAATGTTATGACGGGTGAGCGTTATAAATCAATCAGTAAAGAAACAGCGGGTGTTCTAAAAGGTGAGTATGGTCTTACCCCCGCACCTGTAAATGCAGATTTACAAGCGCGTGTTTTAGAGGGGGCAGAAGTCATTACTTGTCGTCCAGCTGATTTAATAGAGCCAGAAATGGCAAGTTTAACGGCAGAGTTGCAGGCTAAAGCGACCGAAGAGGGTGTGACTTTAGCAGATAATATTGAAGAAGATGTGTTAATTAGCGCCTTGTTTGCACAGGTTGGTTGGAAATTTATTGCTAACCGTGGCAACCCAGATGCTTTTGAACCAGCGCCAGATCCAGCAGCTTTTGCAGCAGCAAATGCAGCGAAAGGGAATATGGCTGTAGAAAGTTACAGTGTTAATGTTGATGGTAAAAGCTTTAATGTTGCAGTAGGGCCTGGAGGGGCTAATGTGTCGATTTCGGATGCTCCTCAAGCCTCAGGCGGCGATGCTGTGACTAGTGGTGGTGCGGGCGTTGACTCCCCATTAGCGGGTAATATTCTTAAAATTAATGTTAGCGTTGGTTCGGCAGTGGCTGAAGGTGATGTAGTATTAATTATGGAAGCGATGAAAATGGAAACCGAAGTACGCTCTCGTGTAGCGGGAACTGTTAGCTCAGTTAATGTGAAAGAAGGTGATGCGGTTGCGGTTGGTGATATTCTGGTTAGCTTGTAATTTAGGCTAAAGCGCTTCATTAAATTAAGACCATGCATCGGAACTATTAGCTGATGTGTGGTTTTTGTTTGTTCAAATAATTAAAGAAAGAGACATTCTATGGAAAATCTCCTAAGTTTATGGCATAGCACAGGGCTTTATAATTTCGAAC
>Ga0209826_1000200_pt1 | contig 42557 bp, 39 predicted proteins | sample GOMGulsemesocosm_5_FD_184637 | JGI IMG/M metagenome (GOLD analysis project Ga0209826, IMG submission 184637) | Methane-oxidizing microbial communities from mesocosms in the Gulf of Mexico - GOM15C Gulf of Mexico (SPAdes) (version 2) | ecosystem: Environmental > Aquatic > Marine > Cold seeps...
ATTTCTTTGATGACATGGTTGGATATATCCCAAGCATCAACATCCAAGCCTTGTTTAGCGAGTAGAAAGGTGTTGCCGCCTAAACCGCAGGCTAGGTCGAGCGCTTTTCCTTGTTGAGGTAATAGGTGCGAATAGAGGCTTAAAACGCTGGATGCCTGAGCGCTGGATATTGCTTGCTGTTGATAAACTTTATTCCACTTATCTTGTAAGTCACTCATTTAATCACGCCAGAAAACGGGGCTAAATAGAACGAGTAAGGTGAATATTTCTAATCGCCCCAGCAGCATAGAGAAGCAGGCGACCCATTTGCTGGCATCCGGGACGTTTGCAAAGTTACTGCTAATATCACCTAGCCCAGGGCCCAGGTTGTTAAGTGTTGCAGCAACGGCTGAGAAGGCGGTGACTTGATCGAGACCGGTGATCATCATTAATACCATGAGCACTCCAAACGCTAGGATATAGGCAGAGAAAAAACTCCAAACGGCATTAATAATCGGGCGAGAGACGACATGATGGTCGAGTTTGATTGGCATATCGGCATGAGGGTGAATCAAATGGGTGATTTCTTTGCCGAGCTGTTTAAACATAATCAAAATACGAATGACTTTAATGCCGCCAGCAGTGGAGCCACCACAACCACCGTAAAAACTTAAAAATATTAATATAACGGGGATAAAGGAAGGCCAGTTGATGTAATCGCTGGAAGTGAAGCCTGATGTGGTGGCAAATGAAACAACTTGAAACAGTGTTTGTTCAAAGATCATCGAGTCGCTTAAGTTAGAACCAATAACAAATAAGGCGATGGCAACAATGACAACGTGACTAGCTAAGATGGATGCGTAGGTTTTTAATTCACTATTTTGGCTGTAGAGTTTTAAGCTAAAGTTGCGGGCAGCCTTGAAGTGCAGCGCAAAATTGATGCCTGAGATAAACATAAAGCCAACGCATATATAGTTTAGGGTTGAGTTATCAAAAAAGGCAAAGCTAGCGTCATGGGTGGAAAACCCGCCAATAGAAACGGTGCTGAAGCTGTGTGTGATTGCGTCAAAAAAGTTCATTCCCCCCGCCCAATATGCCAAGGTGCAAGCGACGGTCAACCCGAGGTAGATTTCCCATAAGGCTTTAGCTGTTTCAGTAATGCGAGGTGTTAGCTTGTTATCCTTTACAGGGCCAGGTGTTTCGGCTTTATAGAGCTGCATACCGCCAATGCCGAGCATCGGTAATATGGCAACGGCAAGTACGATAATACCCATGCCGCCGAGCCATTGAAGCTGTTGCCGGTAAAAAAGAATAGACTTGGGCAGTTGATCGAGCCCTGTGATGACGGTAGCACCGGTAGTGGTGAGCCCTGAAATAGACTCGAAGATAGCATCGGTGAGTGAAAGTGAGGGCATGGATGAGACGTAAAATGGAATAGCACCCGATAGGCCGAGACTAAGCCAGAAGACAACGGCAACCACAAAGCCGTCACGGGTTCTTAGTTCGCCAGCCGCATTTTTTGCGCTTAGCCATAAGCCTAAACCGGTTAAGAAAATAACCATAAAACCAATGATGAAGGGCTGGTGGTTTTGTTCTTGGTAGAGATAGGAAACCAGAATAGGCGGAAGCATGGTGAAGCTAAACAGTCCCAGCAATAGACCAGATATTTTTCTAATGAGGTTGTAGTGCATGTTTAGTGAATAAAGCGGCTCAATAGCGATTTATGAGGTTGAAATAACGCCTCAACTTGGTTGACTAAGCTTTTGTCGGAGACAAATAATATGATGTGGTCGTCCAGCTCGACGATCAGTTCAGCGCGTGTTGGAATGGAGGTTCCTTGTCTGACAAGACCAATAATAATGCAGCCTTGAGGAAGCTTTATATCGCAAATTCTTTTGCCAGCGAGACCGTGCTTGCCACCAGTGTCTTGTACGGTGGCTTCAAAAGCTTCGGCTTTCCCGCGTAGCAAGGAGTGTACGCTGGCAATTTCACCGCGCCTGACTCGGCTAAGAATTTTGCCAATGGTGGTGTGTTGAGGATAGATAACGTTATCGATGGAGCCGTTATCAACCATATTCATGTAGGCATTACGGTCGACGAGACTCATAACCACTTGAGCACCAAGGCTTTTGGCTAACATGGAACATAGAATGTTGGTCTCATCATCACTGGTTAGGGTGCAAAAAACATCGGTTCTATCAATATTCTCATCGAGCAGGAAGGCCTCATCCGTTGCATCGCCTGATAAGACGATACTGTGGTCTAGTTTTTCCGATAATTGATCGGCCTTATCTCTACTTTTGGTAATGATTTTGACTTGAAGTGTATTTTCGAGAGCTTGCGCTAAGCCAAGCCCAATGCGACCACCGCCCGCAATAATTAAGCGTTTATAGGGTTTGTTTTGGTTGAATAAAATACTCAGCACTTGTTTGATATCATCAGATGAGGCGATAAAGAATAAGCGGTCACCGGCCTCAATAACGGTTTGATAATTAGGGTAAATGATTTCCCCTTGTCGGTATACGATGGCTATTCGGGCGTAGATACCTTGTAAGGATAAGCTTAGGTCTTTTAATGTTTTTCCAACCAAATCACTATCACTTTTGCAGCGGGCTTCAACTAGGCTAAGCGCACCATTAGCGAAGGATAGGACTTGTTGTGCGCCTGGGTGAAGAATTAGGTTTTTAATGAAATTAACAATTTCATTTTCTGGGTTGATAATCAGGTCAATAGGGATCGCATTGGCATTAAATAACTGATCCTTATAATCTAAAAAGGAGCGTGATCTGACTCGAGCAATCTTTTGGGGTACCTTGAATAAGTGGTGGGCGACTTGGCAGGCTAGCATGTTAGTTTCGTCGCTATCGGTTACTGCGATAATAATGTCGGCATGTTTAATGCCAGCACTTTCAAGGACGTCAGGGTGTGAAACGCTGCCGCAAATAGCCGAGACATCTAGGCGCTCACAAGCAGCGTCGATGACGCTTTGGTTTTTATCAATCAGTGTAATATCGATATTTTCACACGATAAATTACTGGCTACGGTAAAGCCGACTCGGCCAGCACCTAAAATAATAATTCTCATCGGATAACAGCTTTGTTAGGTTAACGCTTTCCTCTAAACTCAATGCCTAAAGTATGTAGTTTGCGGTAAAGGTGAGTTCTTTCGACGCCAGCGGTTTCTGCCAGTTTGGTAACACTGCCTTTGTGTTGGTCTAGGTGATAATCGAGATAGGCTTTTTCAAACTGCGCGCGGGCATCTTTAAGAGGTAAATCATAGAATATGGGTAAATCACTGCTGCTAATAACAGATCTAGCAGCTTCACCAAGGGTGGTTTTTACTTCGGTAAGGCCAATTTCATCACCGTGACCTAAAATCAGTAAGCGCTGTACCACGTTTTTTAGTTCGCGAATATTGCCCAGCCAAGCGTAGCCACTGAGGAACTGCTGTGCAGCATGGGTGAATTTACGTTTTGGCAAGTTTTCTCGCTTCGTATAGTGTTGTAGATAAAAATCTAGTAACAAAGCAATGTCTTCTTTTCTGTCTCTGAGTGGTGGGAGTTGGAGACCGGCAACATTAAGTAGGTAATATAAGTCTTGTCGGAACTGGCCTTGTTGAATGGCTTCCTCAAGATCTTGTCGCGTTGATGCAATCACGCGTACATCGGCTTTTACTTCTTCAAGCCCGCCAACACGTTGGAATGAGCGTGATTCTAGGGCACTGAGTAGGCGATGCTGAACTTCGTTGTCCATGTCGCCAATTTCATCAATAAACAGGGTTCCGTGGTTGGCTTTTTCTAATAAGCCGTAGTGTATGGAGTTACCATCTTCACGGCCAAAAAACTCTTCTAAGGCGTTGTTTGAGGTAATAATGCCTGTATTCAACTCAATGAATGGCCCGTGTTTTCGACTGCTGTGTTCATGAATATAGCGCGCCAATGTTTCTTTGCCACTGCCCGGTTCACCCGTTAGAAGAACGCGTGTATCGTGCTGACCTAAACGGCGAGCTTGCTCAAGGAGTTGCTGGATTTGTTTGCTGCTACCAAGAGGTTCTTGGCGGCTAGCTGAAGACTGACGGAGGTCGATGTTCTCTTGTTTTAACTTCTCGGCTTCAAGTGCGCGCTCAATAGTTAATAGTAACTTCGCAATGGACAGCGGTTTTTCCAAGAAATCGTAAGCGCCTAAGCGAGTCGCTTCAACGGCGGTTTCTACAGTGCCATGTCCAGACATCATGATAACAGGGCAGGATAGTTCACCGCTGGTTGACCACTCTTTTAAGAGGCTAACACCGTCGGTATCAGGCATCCATATATCCAGTAGGATCAAGTCATGACGACACTCTTGTCGAGCTTGCTGAGCCATCGCTGCATTTTCAGCGGTGGAAACTTGATAGTCTTCATCTTCGAGAATGTCACAAATTAAATTGCGAATATCGGGTTCATCATCAATGACAAGAATATGAGGTTTGTTCATACAAATATTTCCGTAGATCAGTTGATTTTATCGGTAATAACGGGGAGTTGGATGATAAAGTTTGCGCCTTGTGGCTCTCTAGGTTTAAGGCTAATACTGCCGCCATGTTCTTCAATGATTTTTTTAACAATTGCAAGTCCGAGCCCCGTACCTTTGTTTTTAGACGTAATATAAGGCTCAAAAATCTTCGCTAATATTGAATTATCTACCCCTAAGCCGTTATCGGCAATACAAATTTGTATTGAATGGCGCTCATTGTGATATTCAACAGAAATCCAGACTTCGCCATTATCTATATCGCTTATTGCTTCTTGCGCATTTTTAATGAGGTTAATGAGCACTTGTCTGAGGCGAACAGGGTCGGCAGAAATGGCCGGAATGAACGGTTCAATAGTGACGTTAAGGTGTTTTATTTGGCCTTGGTATAGGCTGCTTATGTCATCAACCAGTTGACCTATTTGTAGTATTTGAGGTTTTGGCTTGGGTGGGCGAGCAAAATCTGAAAAGTCATCAACCATGCTTTTCATCGCGCTTACTTGATGAATGATGGTGTTGGTAGATTTACTTAATAATTGATCGGTAGCCGGGTCTAGCTTGCCGTGTAATTTTCGTTGTAGGCGTTCAGCGGATAATTGAATGGGTGTGAGCGGGTTCTTTATTTCATGAGCTAAGCGTTGTGCGACTTCGCTCCATGCGGCATTACGCTGTGACTGAATAATGGGGGTCACATCATCAAAAATTAATACATAGCCGGATAGGCTATGGTCGGTGGCATATAAAGGCGCACCTTTTAGCAAAATAGTTTTATTCTGGTGGTTGATAGAAAAAACAAACTCGTGCTGCCATTGCGCGCTGGCGGATGAAAACTTATCGATTAGCAGCTTGCTAAAAGTTTGCAGTGCGGGAAATTTGCTTGAAATGTCTGTCAGTGAGTATTCGATGCAGGCACTGAGCGGGCACTCTAAAATTTCTCCAGCGCCTTGGTTGATCATTTTTAGGCGTAAGGAAAGGTCGAACCCCAGTACACCACTGGATAGGTGGCTCAGTATGGTTTCAAGGTAGGCATGTTGGTCTTCAGCGTCGCGTCGTGCTTTATTGGCCGCTTGCCGTGAGCTGGCAATGCGAACCGTCATGTCGTTAAACGAATTAACTAAAAAACCGAGTTCATCTTGTCGCTCAACGGTTAGTTTTTTTTCATAATTCCCTTCAGCAACGGCTTGGGTGCCTTCAACGAGTTGGCGAATGGGCTCTATTAGCTCACGTGCAAATACAAAGGCTGCCCAACTGGCTGCTAAAAGGCTGAAGACGAGAACAATCAAGAGTGTCAATGTGAAGCTAAATTTTAAGGAGCTTCGTAAGTAATTGAACTCTTGGTAGGCGGTGTAGGCGTTTTCAACAGAATTTGCTAGCTCACTAAGGTCTTCCGGAACGATGTAGATGGCCTGTAGGTACCGCTTGGGGGATGAGTGTTTTATTTCGAGCAGTGTTCTAACGAGAAGGCCGTCCAGGCTATTGGGTTCTAAGCTAACAAATTCACCATTTTGTTTAGCAAGTAGCAGCATTTCACTGTTGGGCGTATTGGGTATTAATACACCAGGGTCTAGATTGGTTGTTGCAATAATTTGCCCTTGTTTGGAAAACACGCTGAGTTCGCTAGCACTACTTTGCTCGCGTAGGCTGGCCAGTGTAAGAGACAGTAATATGTCGGATTCATTTTCTACTTGGTTGGCTAGCTGGCGAGTCTCTTTCATTAGCGAAAGGGTTCGGTTATCGAGTGAGCGTCGACTTAGGCTGAGCGAGTCTTGTACCGCATCATCAATTTTTGCATCAAACCAGCTGTCGATGCTTTGGTGTAATAGTTGGTTGGAGAAGTAGAACACAATGCCGGTTGGAATGACTGAGATGGCAAAAAATAGCAGAACAACCTTGGCTGTGATGCGAGAACCAATGGTTTTACTTTTAAATTGTCGCCATAGCTGACGAATATTTGAGATGAGTAGGCCGAATAAAACCAGCGTTCCAATAATATTAATGACAATGAGGCTTGAGAATAAGTCATTAAATTGCGATGAAGACTGTGTCGCATGGCTCATTAGATATAGGCTGAACAGCAGGCTCAGTAGAGCTGCGGCAGGCAATAAATAGGTTCTTTTCTTTATGGCTTTAATGGCCATAGGTGCTGCTCGCTTTGTAAATGCCAACCCGGTGTGAAGTACGCTAATGGGCGCATGGGAAGAGGTAAGGCTTCAATGTTTAAATAGGCGTTCAGGGTGGCTTCACGCGTTATTGATGAGGTGCTTGTTATGGCATGTATCGGGGTTTCGCGGATGCTTCCGATGGCGTGTAGCGCTGCGTCTAGACTTAAAAAATTATGTTGAGTACTGTTGTGGTTGCCTGATACTTGATAGGTTTCAGCAAGGGTGTGGTACTTAATTTGGTAGGTCAGCTGAATGGTGTTGAGGTGCTTGCTCCATAACCAAGGCCGCGGCTCAATAATGGACAAATCGACATTAAAGGTCAGGGTAATGCCATGGTGCAAGGCTTCGATGGCTTCGGCGGTGAGCTGATAGTTTATTTGTGCGTTTAATAAATAGGTGTCTTGCTGCTGTGTTAGCTTTGCTGACTTTATTGTGATGCTCGCGGGCTCAGCGGCATAGCTACTCAGCGAGATGAGTAGCATGAACATAGATAATAATGCGTGTTTGCTGAGCATGGGGTGCGTTAGGTTTTAGTTAGACACGCATAATAAAAACCATCCATCTTTTCCTCCCCAGGGAATATTTGTCTGCCATTTTCACAGGCTTGCCCCCAAGAGGCATCGATTTTGACGGCTTTTGCATCAGGTTGCTGGTCGATAAAGCGTGTGATTTGTTGGCTATTTTCTGCGCTTAATATAGAGCAGGTGGCATAGATAAGTACACCGTTTTTCTCTAAAAGCGGCCAGATGGCTTTAAGTAGCTTGGCTTGAAGCTCCACAAGTTTCTCTATGTCTGATGCTTTGCGTAACAGTTTAATATCGGGGTGACGTCTGATAACGCCTGTTGCTGAGCAAGGGGCGTCGATTAAAATTCTTTGAAAAGGCGTCCCATCAAACCACTCGTTGGGCTCTAGGCCATCAACGGTAAGTACGTCGGCGTTCAGGTGTAGGCGCTCAAGATTTTCTATCACTCGTTGGTTACGTTGTTCATCAATATCGATGGCAACTAACTCAATGTCATTGGCTGAGCGCTCTAGGATATGGGCTGTTTTACCGCCGGGAGCCGCACAAACATCCAATACACGTTGACCGGCTTGAACGTTGAGCAATTCTGCAGCCAATTGAGCCGCGTTATCTTGCACTGAGCAGGCGCCTTGCCAGAAATTAGGTAACTGCTCCACACTCACCGGCTTTTCAAGGGTTAATCCACATGAATTCAATGGGTTTGTTGTCGCGGCAATTGATTGTTCGTTAAGCTGTTTTAAGTAAGCATCACGTTCGTTTTGCTGGAGATTAACCCGTATGGACATAGGCGGGTGTTCATTATTGGCTCGCATTATCTCGGTGCTACGATTGCCCCAGTCCTGTTGTAACTGCTGGGTGAGCCATTCAGGGTGTGAGTATTGTGCGTCTGTGCTATCAGCGTTACTTTCTAAGGTTTCACGTTCTCGTAGAAAGCTTCTTAGTACGCCGTTTAGCAGACCTTTTGCCCAGCTTTTACGGCTCTTTGCGCAGGTGTTGACGGTTTCAGAAACCGCGGCATGATCTGGGGTGTTGAGGTAAATGATTTGATATAAACCGAGTAAAGCCAGCACTTTTATGTCGGTATCTTTGGGTTTAAATGGCTTTTTTAAAAGCTGTGCAAGAATCGCATCGAGTCGGCTATACCAGCGGATGGTGCCGTAACAAAGTTCACGACAAAAGGCGCGGTCTCGGAGATCTAAAATATCGGTGGCTATGAGGGCTTCGGTGAGAGATTGCCCATGATGTGCCACGGCACAAATAATGTTAACCGCTGTTTGTCTAGCGGATAAAACTGGTGTTTTTTTATTAGAGCTCATTTTAACCTAACTTAAGTTTGTCAATTTTGTGTGCGGCAAGGTAGTCGCGAGCCGTCATACGGCGCTTATTAGCGGCTTGTAACTCAGTGACTTCAATATACTGGTCAGAGCAAGCAACAAACAACTTATTTTTATCAACCCTAATTTGGCCGGCTACTCCTGTTGAGGAAGAGGGGCTAGGGCTTGCTGCCCAAATACGCAATGTGGCGCCATTGAGAAGGGTGTGGGCAACGGGCCAAGGATTATAGCCTTGAATCGAACGTAAGACCTCAGCTGCGGGGGTATTCCAGTCAATAAATGCTTCTTGCTTGCTGAGTTTGTGTGCATAGGTGACCTCGCTTTCAGCTTGGGTGACAGGTTTTAGCTGTTGCTGTTCAACGGCTGGTAGCAGGTCGATGAGTGCTTTGGCACCAAGCGTTGACAATATATCGTGTAAGCTGCTGGAGTTGTCTTCAGGGCGAATCGTGTAGTTAACTTTTGCCAGCATGTTTCCAGTATCCAGGCCCTCGTCCATTTGCATCAGCGTAACGCCTGTTTCTTCATCACCGGATAAAATAGCACGTTGGATAGGGGCCGCACCGCGCCAGCGCGGTAATAATGAGGCATGAATATTAATGCAGCCGTAACGCGGTGTGTCGAGTACGCTGAGCGGTAAAATAATACCGTAGGCGACGACAATGAGTAGGTCGGCTTGGTAGTTTTTTAGTGTTTCAAGCGCGGCTTCAGTTTTAAAGTTTAAGGGTTGCTCGACGGGTATATTGTGCTCTAGGGCGCATTGCTTTACCTCGCTGAATTTAATTTTACGGCCGCGTCCTGCTTGCCTGTCGGGTTGTGTGTAGACAGCGCAAACGGTGTGCTCACTCGTGATGAGTGCTTCGAGAGTGGCCACTGAGAACTGTGGTGTGCCGGCAAAAATAATATTCATAGGTGATTTCTGGGTTGGTGGTTGGGTCGTTATAGTGTTGAACTCGGGCGTGTCTTTTGCGCGGCGAGTTCTTTTTCCATGCGCTCAAGTTTTTTGCGAATTCTATTCCGTTTTAAGGGTGATAAGTAATCGACAAATAATTTACCGTCTAGGTGATCTATTTCATGTTGTATGCAGACAGCCAGTAAACCATCGCTGGTTAATTCAAACGATTTGCCTTGCTTGTCTAGGGCTTTAACGGTGATGGCATTGGCTCTTTCTATATCTTCGTAAAAGCCGGGGACAGACAAGCAGCCCTCTTGCATCACTTCAATGCCTTCTTTATGTGTAATAACTGGATTTATAAAACATAAAGGCTGGTCTTTTTCTTCGGAAACATCAATGACCATTAGGCGCTGGTGAATATTTACTTGCGTTGCGGCAAGGCCAACGCCGGGTGCGTCATACATAGTTTCGAACATATCATCGATAATGACACGCAAGTCATCATCGACATGGTTGATTTTACTAGCTTTTGTGCGTAGTCGTTTATCTGGAAAGTGGAGGATATCTAATTTTGCCATGTTTAATTTGTTTTAATACAGTTGTTATAAATTCAATTTTAACGTTTTTAACCTAAACTTTGAATAGTGGATATTTTAGGCTAGACTTAGGGATATTGAAAATTTGCCAAAAAATAAGGAATATCATGGCTATGAAAAGAGTAATTGGGGTTTTGTTTGGAGCGTTGCTTTGCTGGAATACGTTGGCGGACAATATTGAATTAAACCCATCGCACCCTGACCGCTACGTTGTTGTTAAAGGAGATACTTTGTGGGATATTTCCGCACGTTTTTTGAAAACACCGTGGCGTTGGCCGGATATTTGGCAAGCCAATGAACAAATTGCAAACCCACATTTAATTTACCCAGGCGATATTATTGAGCTTTCGTTTGTTGATGGTCAGCCTAGGTTGAGCATTAAAAGAGGGGATGGCAAGTTATCACCGAGTATTCGACGCTCAAGTCTAGATGACGCGATTCCGGTGATTCCTATTGATGCAATTGCTGCATTTATTGGTAAGCCTAGGGTTATGACCCAAGAAGAATACGACTCTGCACCTTATATTGTGGCATTTGATGATCAACATATCTTAGGTAGCGCAGGTTATAAGGCTTACGTTCGAGGCTTGGAAAGTGGAGCGGCTGATGGTTACAGTATTGTTCGCCAAGGTGAAGAGTACTTGGATGCCGATACGGGTGAGTCACTGGGTTTTGAGTCGATTTTTGTTGCTGAATCTGAACTTAAAGTGCAGGCAGATGTCGCGACGGTGATGCTATCAAAAACAAGTCGTGAGGTACGTAAAGGTGACCGTCTGTTGCCTGCTGAAGAAGGAGTGATTCTTCGGAATTATTACCCACATGCACCGGACTCAGATATTAGAGGGCACATCGTTGGTGTCGTTGATGGTGTTTCACAAGTGGCGCAATATGATGTGGTGGTCATTGATAGAGGACTGCGTGATGGTATTGAAGAAGGGCATGTCTTGCAAATTGATCATGCGGGCGAAACAATTAGAGATGTAGTTGCTGGTAATGGTGCTGAAGTAACATTGCCGGATGAGAAGGCTGGGGTGTTAATGGTTTTTCGTGTTTTTGAACGCGTGAGTTATGGGCTGGTAATGGAGAGTAAACGCGTTATGCATCGCCATGATGTAGTTCGTACACCATAGGTTGAGCGATAATATGGGGTCCAATGAGGAAAAGTCCTCATTGGACCTTTGCTTTTCTGAAAAGGAGCATTGTTTAGCCTTATGGCGCGTTAAGGGTGTTGGAGCTAAAACTTATTTACGATTGCTAGAAAGCTTCCCCTCAGTTACGGCTATTTTTTCCTCTTCCATTGATGACTTGAAAAAATCAGGTTGTTCAGCAGCCACTGCCGCGAATATAAAGAACATTGATTGGTCGATTATTGAACCGGATTTACACTGGCTTAAAAAAGATGATTGTCATGTGATGTGTTGGCAGGATGGGGATTACCCCGCCTTATTACGAGAAATACCTGACCCACCACCTGTTCTATTTATTCGGGGTGATCGTTCATTGCTCGGATCACTTCAGCTTGCAATGGTTGGCACGCGGAAGCCGTCTCCTCTTGCATCGAGAACAACGCATGCGTTTGCAAAACACTTTGCTCGATTTGGTTTAACCGTAACCAGTGGTTTGGCTTTAGGGGTTGATAAAGCGGCGCACCAAGGTGCGTTGGCGGGAGACGGTTACACCATTGCGGTAGCGGCAACGGGTTTGGATCGAGTTTACCCAGCCGGGCATCGAGATTTGGCAGCTGATATTATTAAGCGCGGGGCGATGGTGTCGGAGTTTCCTATTGGTACGCAGCCTAAGCCGGGGTATTTCCCGCGGCGTAATCGTATTATTAGTGGCTTAAGCCTTGGCGTGTTAGTGGTAGAAGCGGCTGTTAAGAGTGGTAGTCTGGTGACTGCGCGACACGCGATGGAGCAAGGTCGAGAAGTTTTTGCAATTCCAGGGTCTATTCATAACCCGTTAGCAAAAGGTTGCCACCATTTAATTCGGCAAGGGGCTAAACTTATTGAAACGGCTGATGATGTACTAGAAGACCTAGCTAGTTTGTCCGTATTTGCAGCAAATGAGGGGGCGGCGACAGGTCTCGATATTGAAGCAAGTGAGCCGGCTTTGGAAGCAGATTACCTAGGTTTACTTGAAAAAATTGCATTTGATCCCATATCAATTGATGAGTTAATCACTGAAACTAGTTTTACAGCCGAAGAAATTTCGTCTATGTTGCTAGTATTAGAGCTGCAAGGTTTAGTATCATCTGCACCGGGTGGGCTTTTCTATCGCTGCCCAAACGACTAAAGAGATAAATTATTTAATAAATGAGTGACATGAAAGAAACAATTTTTGAGGTTCTTGTCTATTTATTCGAACATTATATTGATTCGGGTGAGGAGCAGGCGCAGGCGCTTGAGCCGGATAAGTTGAAAGGAGAGCTGCTGGAAGCTGGGTTTACTGATAATTATATTGACCGTGCTTTTGACTGGATGGATGAATTAACTCGTCAGCCATCAAAAGCGGTTGAAAATTATGTAGGGCAAGGCTCAACTCGGATCTATTCACCTGAAGAGCGTTTGCGCTTCGATGTGGATGCTCAGGGTTTTTTATTGTTTCTTGAGCAAGCCGGAATTGTTGACTCAACACGCCGCGAATTAATTATTGATAGGGTGATGGCCTTGGGTGATTCGGTGTTATCTGTTGAGCATATCAAGTGGGTGGCGTTAATGGTTTTATTTAGCCAGTCTGGAATGGAAGGCCACTATTCACAAATGGAAGAGCTGGTATACGGCGATATTCCATTCGAGTTACATTGAGATATTTATGTCAAATTTAGTCATTGTAGAATCACCGGCGAAAGCGAAAACGATTGAGAAGTACCTTGGTAAAGGCTTTCATGTATTGGCTTCGTATGGCCATGTTCGAGACTTGATCCCGAAAGAAGGGGCCGTTGATACCGAGAACGATTTCAAAATGAAGTATTCATTGGTGGAGCGTAATCAACGACACGTTCAGGCCATTATCAAGGCAATGAAGAAATCTGATGCACTGTATCTCGCGACCGATCCGGATAGAGAGGGTGAGGCGATTTCGTGGCATGTGTCTGAGTTATTAAAAGAGAAAAAACTGCTTAAAGATAAACCCGTTTATCGTGTGGTTTTTCATGAAATCACCAAAAAATCAATTCAGGCCGCTATTCAACAGCCGCGTGAGCTATCGATGGACATGGTTGATGCGCAGCAAGCACGCCGTGCTTTAGATTATTTGGTGGGTTTTAATTTATCACCTTTATTGTGGAAAAAGATTAGGCGTGGTTTATCAGCAGGTCGTGTACAAAGCCCTGCCTTACGCCTTATTGTCGAGCGAGAGCTTGAAATTGAAGCGTTCAAAAAACGTGAGTACTGGTCGATTGAGTCTAAAGTCTCCGCCAGCGAGCAGCCATTCAAAGCTAAGTTAACTCACTTTGATGGTGATAAGCTGAGTCAATTTAGCGTGACTGATGAACAGCGCGCAAAAGAAATAAAAGATGCCATCGAGTCGGTTGCCGCCGGTAAATTACTCGTTAAAAAACTTCAGAAGAAGCAGCGTAAGCGTAATCCAGCCGCTCCTTTTACAACATCTACTCTACAGCAAGAAGCGGCACGTAAGCTTGGCTTTACCACCAAGAAAACCATGCAGATTGCCCAGCAGTTATATGAAGGGGTGACGATTGGTGGTGAATCAACGGGTTTAATTACCTATATGCGTACGGATTCTGTCAATTTAGCGGATGAAGCGATAGATGATATTCGCCAATTGATTGAGCGGCAGTATGGTAAGCAAAATGTACCTGCTAAACCGAATGTATACAAAACCAAATCGAAGAACGCACAAGAGGCGCATGAGGCTATTCGCCCCAGTGCCGTCACGCAAATTCCTGAGGAAATTCGCGGTTCATTAAGTAATGATCAATATAAGCTGTATTTGCTTATTTGGAAAAGAGCCGTTGCTTGTCAAATGGCGCATGCTGTTATTGATATGGTGAGTGCTGATTTAACTTGTGGTAAAGATCATACGTTTAGAGCAACGGGTTCTACAGTTAACAAACCTGGCTTTATGTTGATTTACCTAGAAGGTAAGGATGACAGTAAAGACGATGATGATAATAAGGAAAATTTGTTACCTCCGATGACAGAAGGTGAGCTAATTGACTTATTAGACGTGTTGCCAAACCAGCACTTTACTGAGCCGCCGCCAAGATATGGTGAAGCGAGTTTAGTTAAAGCACTTGAAGAGTTTGGTATTGGTCGTCCGTCAACGTATGCATCGATTATTTCTACCTTACAAAATCGTGAGTATGTAGAAATAGAGCAAAAACGATTTTATCCAACAGATGTTGGGCGTATTGTTATTAAGTTCCTTACGCAGCACTTTACGAACTACGTGGATTATGACTTTACTGCTAAGTTAGAGGATGATCTTGATTCTGTTTCTCGTGGAGAAATGCAGTGGTTACCGTTGATGAAGAAGTTTTGGCAGCCATTCAAAACACTGATTGATGATAAAGAAGTGAGTGTACAGCGTAGTGATGTTACTCAAGAGGCAATGGATGAAAAATGCCCAGAATGTGGCAAACAGCTCTCCATTCGTTTAGGTCGTAATGGGCGTTTTATTGGCTGTACTGATTACCCTGAATGTAGCTATACGCGTAATTTACATGAGGATGCTGAGCAGGCCGCGCCTGAAGTAGTCGAAGGACGTAGCTGCCCAAAATGTGAATCGGATTTAATTATTCGTAGTGGCCGTTATGGTAAATTTATTGGCTGTAGTTCTTACCCTAATTGTAAGCATATGGAACCTTTGGAAAAACCAAAGGATACGAATATTGTTTGTCCAGAGTGTAAAAAAGGGACGATTCTTGAACGTAAGTCTCGTAAAGGAAAAATATTTTACTCTTGTTCAAACTACCCAAAATGTAAGTATGCGCTATGGAACGCACCCATTGATGAGCCGTGTCCAAGTTGCAATTCACCTATTTTAACGATTAAAACAACCAAGCGGCGAGGCACTGAAAAAGTCTGTCCGGAACAAGAATGCTCTTATATCACTCCTTGTGAAGAAATGGCTAAACCTGAATAAGTAGAAAATTATGAATCAAAAACAACAAACATTTGTCGCTGTATTAATGGGCTCAGACTCTGACTTTCCTGTGATGCAAGCAACTTTAGATGTCTTAAAAACACTAGATATTCCGTATGAAGTAAGAATTACTTCAGCGCATAGAACACCGGCGGAAACACATAACTATGTAACAGATGCTGACCAACGTGGTTGTGCAGTGTTTATTGCAGCGGCTGGTTTAGCAGCGCATTTAGCGGGTGCTGTTGCGGCTAATACGGTTAAGCCCGTTATTGGTGTGCCTTTAGATGCTGGATCTTTACAAGGCCAAGATGCATTGTTATCGACAGTGCAAATGCCAGGTGGTATTCCAGTTGCCAGTGTGGCGATTGGCAAGCCAGGCGCTAAGAACGCGGCTTATCTTGCAGCACAAATTTTAGCCTTGTCAGATGATAATGTTGCTCAGCGAGTAAGGGCAGAAAGGCAAGCAGCGGCTGAGGTGGTTATTAAAAAGAATCAGCAGTTGCAAGAGACGCTGAAGCAAGCGTAAAGATAAAGCAGCACGAACGCATGCCATCGGCATGGCAGAAAAGGGAGTTTGTTCATCAGCTTCGGGCTGGTGGACTGGTGGCATACCCGACCGAAGCAGTTTATGGCTTAGGTTGTGACCCATTAAACCGAGATGCGGTTCTTGCATTGCAAGCGTTGAAGAAGCGCTCGCAGAACAAAGGTTTAATTTTAATAGCAGCCGATTACTCTCAGTTATCGGCTTATGTGAAGAAGCTGCCTGATAACCTTCTCAAAAAGATTCAGCAACCCTCTGAACAGGCGATAACTTGGTTACTGCCCGCACAAGACTCTGTGCCTAGGTGGTTGACCGGTGGTCGATCTACAATAGCCGTTCGCATCGTTAAACACGCGTTGGCAAAAGAGCTTTGTGAGTTAGCGCAAATGCCGCTGGTGTCGACCAGCGCGAATATATCGGGCCATCAGGCGTTGAGTGTCGCTCATCATACGCGGTTAAAGTTTGCGGGGCAGGGCGTGTATACGATAAATGGGCAAGTGGGTAAGGCCAGTCAACCAAGTCAAATTATAGATGCCTTATCAGGCAAAAGATTACGTTAGGGATTATTGTGGCATCTTCGAATATACAAAAAGTTAAAGACTATTTCCTCGGCTTACAAGACTCTATTTGCAGCTCTATTGAAGGACTAGATGGGGTGGATGCTTTTGTTGAAGATGCGTGGGATCGTGGGCATGACACAGGCGGTGGCCGAACTAGGGTGCTGGAAAATGGTTTAGTGTTTGAGCAGGCCGGGGTGAACTTCTCGCATGTTCGTGGTGACTCGTTACCTGCATCGGCGACTCAGCACCGGCCTGAATTAGCGGGGCGTCGTTTTGAGGCGATGGGAGTTTCATTGGTGATTCACCCGCATAACCCGTATGTGCCAACCTCGCACGCTAATGTACGTTTTTTTATCGCGGAAAAAGAGGGTGAGGAGCCGATATGGTGGTTTGGCGGTGGTTTTGACCTGACTCCTTATTATGGTTTTGTTGAAGACGCGGTGCATTGGCATCAACAGGCGAAACAAGCTTGTGAGCCGTTTGGTAAAGAGGTCTACCCGAAATATAAGCAGTGGTGTGATGATTACTTTTATTTAAAGCACCGTAATGAGCCGCGAGGTATAGGTGGTTTGTTTTTTGATGACTTGAATGAGGGTGGTTTTGAGCACTGCTTTAATTTAGTCAAAAGTGTGGGCGACCACTATATTCCTGCCTATCAGCCGATTGTTGATCGTCGTAAAAATACTGCCTATACCGAGACGGAAAAAGATTTTCAATTATATCGCCGAGGACGTTATGTGGAGTTTAACTTGGTGTATGACCGTGGCACCTTGTTTGGCTTGCAAACAGGTGGGCGTACCGAGTCTATTTTAATGTCATTACCGCCAAAAGTTAGCTGGCGTTACAACTGGGCACCCACTCCGGGCAGCCCAGAAAGTCAGCTTTATGAGGTTTTCTTGAAGCCAACAGACTGGTTGGCTGGTTCTGGCTAAGAACTTTTGTTAACTATTTCAAGGGACGCTTCTTTAGCTTTAGCTTGAGAGCGTGCGTTTTTATCGGCTAACTGTTGAATGACATTATTCAACCCGCCTTTCTTTTTAATGCTTTTGGCAAAGCTGCCTTTGTAGTTAGTGACCATGCTGATGCCTTCAATAATAACATCGTAGGCTTTCCACTCACCCACTTTGTTTTTTGCCATTCTATAGTTGATAGCAATAGGGGGGCGTGAGGCTAAGATCATTTCTGTTTTAACGACGACTCGTTTCTTTTCAGGGTCAAAAGACATCGGTAAAAACTTAACTGTCCAGTCTTCAAACTCATTAAAAGCGGTAGCATAGGTATTAATAAGTAGATGTTTGAATTCTTTTTGGAATTGTGTTTTTTGTAGGTCGGATGCTTTTCGCCAGTACTTCCCAAGGACAAGTCTGGATATTTTATTTAAATCGACACGGGGTTCAACGACATCCTGTACCAGCTGAAAAATATATTCACGATCGTTTAATTTTTCTTTATCTGATTGGACAACGCAGTATAAAAGATCAGATGTATCCTGAATGACTTGTTGTGGTGGGTTAAGTTCAGCCGCTGCTACGGATAACGGGGTGTTTATTAATAGAGCTAATAATGCAGCACTAAAAAGTCCTTTTAATGTGTTCATTTTTTAATCTTCCTGTTTTTATATTTTTAATGATTAGATCGAGTCGTTAAGTGGCTAATCCATAGCGGCATCAATCGCCTCTATGACGGTTATTTCAATGTCCTTTAATATGGCGAATGCAGGGCTTTCTTTGCCAATAAAACTGGGCTTTACAAACAGTATATGTGACTGACCTGAATGCTCGATGACTGTGAGTCGTAACGGGCACAGGGCGAGCATTGTCGGGTCAAGGTTGCTTACTTTATTTGCATACCAACCATTGCAGAAGACCATACTCCGAATCCCGCTCAGCTTGTTTTTATTGTAATCCTCACCCCATTTTTCTTTGAAAAACGCGATATTTTTACCGATATTGGCTTCAAATACGACATAGAAACGGCGTTCTTCCAATTCTAAGTATACGGAGTTAAAGGCTTCCTCAATCGGTATGGCGGCTGACTTCTTATAAATGCTGCTTTCAGAGGCATGGGCGCTCGAAATCAGTAGAATGCTGGAAATCAGTAGGGTGATAAATTTAATCATATTCAAATATTAAAGTAACCTTTGAGCCCGTGTGAGCAAAGTATAGTGGCTCATTTTAAGAAATCTACAGCCAGCTAAGGTTTAAATTGCTAAAATGCACAGCCCAATATTATAGCTTGAAAGGTAGTAAGTATGAGCGCGAATATATCAAATGAGATTATTTCTACACGAATGAGACGGATGCGTTCAGACAGTTTTAGCCGTCGCTTGATGCGAGAAAACAAACTGACAGTGGATGATTTGATTTATCCGATTTTTGTTATTGATGGGGTAAACGAGCGACAAACTATTGATTCTATGCCGGGTGTTGAGCGTTTAAGTATTGATTTGTTGTTGGAGGAAGCTGATGTGATTTATAAGTTAGGTGTTCCTGCTATTGCGCTTTTTCCGGTAACGGAGTCGGGTGCGAAAACAGATTTAGCTGAAGAGTCTTGGAACCCGCAAGGTTTAGCGCAGCGCGCGGTAAGAGCATTAAAAGAAGCCTTGCCTGAGCTTGGTGTTATTACTGATGTGGCGCTTGATCCTTTTACCTCTCACGGGCAGGATGGACTTATTAATGAGGCAGGTTATGTGCTTAATGATGAAACTGTTGATGTATTAGTGAAGCAAGCTTTATCTCATGCTGAAGCAGGCGCTGACATTGTTGCACCGTCCGATATGATGGATGGACGAGTGGCTGCGATAAGGGATGCGTTAGAAGTTGCGGGCTATATTAATACAAAGATTTTGGCTTATTCGGCTAAGTACGCATCAAGTTTTTATGGCCCGTTTAGAGATGCTGTTGGCTCAGCAGCGCAATTAGGCAGTGGTAATAAATACAGTTATCAAATGGATTGTGCCAACAGTAATGAAGCGCTGGTTGAAGTCGCTTTAGATATTGAAGAAGGGGCAGATATGGTGATGGTTAAACCGGGGATGCCATATTTAGATATTATTCGTCGGGTGAGAGATGAGTTTGAGGTGCCAGTGTTTGCCTACCAAGTGAGTGGTGAATACGCGATGATTAAGGCAGCGGCTCAAAATGGTTGGTTAGATGAGAAGGCGGTGGTTATGGAAGCGCTGCTGGCCTTTAAACGTGCGGGAGCAAATGCGGTCTTGACCTACTTTGCGAAAGACGTGGCGACGTGGTTAAAAAACAATTAGGGTAATTTAATGGATCAGTATGCAGTGGTTGGGTTTCCAATTGGGCACAGTATGTCGCCTTCTATTCATCAGACGTTTGCTCAGCAGACGGGGCAGTCACTTAGCTATTGTGCTATTGAGGTAAAGCCTGAGCGCTTTGATCAAGCATTGGCGGATTTCTTTCAGTCAGGTGGTAAGGGCTTGAACTGTACCGTACCATTGAAAGAGCTTGCGTTTGAAAAGGCCGATCAATTAACCGAACGTGCTAAGTTTAGTGGGGCAGTTAATACCTTGAAGCAACTGCCTGATGGCTCTTTATTGGGTGATAATACAGATGGTGTTGGCTTATTAACCGATTTATCTGAGAACTTAGGGCTTTCACTAAAAGGGATGAGAATCCTTGTTGTGGGTGCTGGTGGGGCCGCAAGGGGTATATTAGGGCCGTTATTAGAGTCAGGCCCATCTGAACTTTATTTGGCGAATAGAACGGTTGCTAAAGCTCAGTTAATGGAAGAACTCTTCGCACCTATTGGTCAGATTCATGCTTGTGAGTATGCTGCGCTGGCTGGTAAGCAGTTTGACTTGCTGATTAACGCAACCTCTGCCAGTTTAAGTGGTGAATTGCCGCCGTTAATGGATACGCTTCTTGCAAAGGGGGCTGTTTGTTACGACCTTGCATACAGTAAGCAGCCAACCGCTTTTATGCAGTGGGCTGAGGCGAAAGGCGCCGCATTATCAGTAGACGGCTTGGGTATGTTGGTTGAGCAAGCAGCTCATGCCTTCAACCTTTGGCGAGGAATAATGCCAGACAGTAAAAAAGTGCTTAGTGAGCTTAAGCAAGGCGAATAAGCTAGTGTAAGTTTTGCTGACGAGTGAATAGGAGTAACTCTTGCAATGAATTAAAGGCTTCTTTATCTATTTGTTGAAATGAGATGCCTAAACCATCGGCCTTAGTGTAAGCGACAACAGCCTTTAAACTACGCCATTTATTATTACTATTCTGATGCAAAGAAAAGCTTAGCATGGCCTCGGCTCCCGCACTAACAAAGGCATCGTCGGCTTCTAAGTACATGCCACCTAAGCTAATATCTCGGCTCGTGCAGAGGACTTCTTTGTCTCTGAATGTGAGTGTAATAGGTAGCTTTAAAGGTGATCTTAAGCATAAACGTGGTTCCATTTTTCTGCTCCTTTATCTCTCTGATTTTTTTAGACAACGCTAAATGAAAAAATATCCATAGATTTGAGTTAAAGTTGCTTTTTTTGATGTGGAGCAGTTTTTTCTAAAGTGAATTCATAACCTTATCTGCCCATTGGCATGCAGCGAGATAGTGTTTAGAAATAGTTGGGTTGTCAGTGTATTGACTGTTCTCGTATTGTGTAATCAATGAAAGGGTTTGTCCTATTTCCCCTTCATGGGTTAATAAACCTCGACTGATTTCCGGGTCTAATGGCATTGACTTAATAATGGTTTTAAGTGGTGTATCGAGTAATGCATCAAGTACTGACAGCAAACCACTTAGAAAGAAGCTATTGCTATTTATATGCTTGTTTTCAATGGCTATGAGCTCGGCTAGGTGTGCTCTCACTAAGGCTAATCTGAGTAGTTCAGTGGGTTTGGACGATAGACTGCGCAAGGTGACCAGCGTTGACCATTTTTTAATATTTTCCAAACCGAGAATCACAATGGCATGTTTAATTGACTCGATAGGGTTTGAAAAAGAAAACTGTGCCGAGTTCAAATACTTAAGTAATAGGTAGGTTAGGTTTGGATCCTGCTCGATGGTTGTTTCAAGCTCGGTAATAGACAGCTCAGGCTGGTTGATAAGGGATAGAAGTTTTGTTTTTGATAGTTGATTAGCGCTAAGTGAGGTCCCTTTTATTAGTTCGGGTTTTGAAAAGAAGTAGCCCTGAAAGAGGGTGCAGCCAATGCCTTTATAGGCTTGATAGTCGGTATGTGTTTCCACTTTTTCAGCTAAGAAAACAATGTCTTTCATTTTTAGGGTGTCAATTAACGCCTTGTTTTCCTCAAAAGAGGTGACAGTTAAGTCAAATTTAATAATATCAGCTAGTTCAATTAGAGGGTCCCAGGATGGGCTGTAAACGAAGTCATCCAGCGCAAAGCGAAAGCCTTTTTCGTATAAGTTTTTAACCCGCAAAATTAAGTCATTGTTTGGCTTTATATCTTCGAGTAATTCAAGAATGAGTTTATCAGCGGGCAAGGCGTCGATATGTTCACTCATAACGTCATCATAAGACATATTAATGAATGCTAAGTTACCATTGCTGGCTTTGTCTAGCCCTAGGTCAATAATGGATGAGGCAAGAACTTCACTGGTGATCGAGTGACTTTTATTGAGAGCGTTCCCGGTTGGTCGGTATAAAAACTCGTAGGCATATAAACACAACGATGAGTCTAGAATAGGCTGGCGAGCAAACGAGAATTCGTCCATTTAAGTTTACTTTTTTTTAAGTAAATTTAAGTCTAGCCCAGTTCTAAAATTATTGTTGTTCATTTATATATTTGTTCTTAAGGCGGACATAGTTTTGTGGTGAATAACTTAAGAAGGCGGCTTCTTTTTCATTAATTTGGCGGGCTTTTTTAACCGGTGAACCTACGTATAAATAACCACTTTCTAGAATTTTTCCTGGCGGGACTAAACTGCCTGCACCAATCATGACCTTGTCATTTACGATGGCACCGTCCATAACAATAGCACCCATACCAATGAGGCATTTGTTGCCAATACGGCAGCCGTGCAAGGTGACGTTATGCCCAACTGTTACATCTTCACCAATAACTAAGGGATAGCCGCCTGGGTTGAAATCACTGGCGTGGGTGACGTGTAATACACTGCCATCTTGCACATTAGAGCGTGCACCAATTTTAATGCTGTGAATATCCCCACGTACAACGGCTAGTGGCCAAATAGATACATCATCGGCCAACTCAACATCACCAATAACAACGGCAGACGGGTGAATGAAGGTGGATGGACTGAGAGCGGGCGTTTTAGCATCAAAAGATTTAGCGGGCATATTGATTCCTGTTCTATACTCTAGCGAGTAACGTTTAATGGGAGAAAGTATGAGTGTATCAGGGTTTATTGTACTGGCTGTGGTGATTGTCGTCATGGGTTACAGTATTGCCTTATATAACAGCCTTGTTAGTTTGAAGCATAGCGTATCAAAGGCTTGGTCAAATATTGATGTGTTACTTAAGCAGCGGCATGATGAGTTGCCAAAGCTAGTCGCAACGTGTCAACAATATATGAAGCACGAGCAAGAGACGTTGGAAAAAGTGATGCTAGCGCGTTCAGGTGTATCCAGTGCCTTAGGGCATTCTGATGTACCTGCTCTTGGGCAAGCGGAAACGAAAATGCGTCAGGGTTTGATGAACTTATTTGCAGTCGCCGAAGCCTACCCTGATTTGAAAGCGAATGAGTCATTTCAATCTATGCAGAAACGTATTTCCCAGCTAGAAAACAGCATTGCAGATCGGCGTGAATTTTATAATGAAAGTGTGAATATTAATAATGTGCGTATTGAGCAATTCCCCGATATTTTAATTGCGCGCCTATTCAACTTTAAAGATGCTGAGTTATTAGAGTTTGAAGAATCAGAGATTAAAGACGTTGATATCAAGGCACTGTTTGAATGATTAATGAGTTGTCTGCTGCCATTATTGGCGCATCAGTCGATGAATTTTGGCTATCTTTTGCGTTAGCGTGCCTGCTTTCCTTATTTAGCCTTTACTTGTTTTTCCGGTACCTTTGGCGTTATCGAGTAATGCAAGATACACCCACGGCTTTAATTCGCTCGGCAGCGCAAGGTTATAACGAATTCTCAGGTGTCGCTCAAATGTTACCGGGTGAGCCGATTATTGCACCGTTAACCAAGGCCGCTTGTGTTTGGTATAGCTATAAAGTGGAAGAGAAGCAGTCGCGCTTTGTACGTGGGCGAAGCCGAACAACATGGCATGTTTATGAAAACGGCGTGAGTGATAGTATTTTTTCTCTACAAGGCTCAACAGGAAAAGCGCTGGTAGACCCTGATGATGCTGAAGTGATTCACTCCGTGTCCGATACATGGTATGGAAGTACACCCTACCCGAGTGCTGGCCCTGGTGGGTTTAGCTCAAGGGCTTTTGCGGTAGGCCGACGCTACCGTTATAGTGAAAAGAGAATTCACCATGACGATCCCTTGTATATCTTGGGGCACTTTAAAAGTTATAGTGCGATGGAGTTACCCACAAAACATGAATCATTGGCAGCCTTATTACGTAACTGGAAAAAAAGACCAAAAGAGCTTTTAAGGCGCTTTGATAAAAATAACGATGGCCAAATAGATGCTGATGAATGGAGTGAAGCCGTTGTTATTGCAAAAAAAGAAGTTGATGAATCGGTGGCGGCTGGCTTAGATAACGAGCAGGATAGCGTGATTGAAAAACCTTCAACGGGGCGTAAGCCATTTTTAATTTCAGCAACGCCTGAGGCAGAATTATTGAAGCAATTTCAATATAAATCCTATTTGGCTCTGCTGGCCTTCTTTATCGTGGGTTCTGCGGCTGTTTGGGGTTTGAATGTTCGCTTCTAAGCATTGACCTCGCTTTGTTAGGAAGCACTGATGGCCTGTTTTGTTTTAAACAGGCTTGGATAGCCGCTATGAAGCATGCGAAGATAGGTACTTTGATTTAACAGACTTAAACGCATGAGTAATATATTATTAGACAACTTTTTATTGCCTCCTTTTTCAGATATAAAACCGGAACATATCGAACCTGCGATAGACCAGTTGTTGGCAGAAGGTCGGCAAAAAACGGCATCTTTATTAACCAATAAAGACGTTTATACATGGGCTAATTTAGTTCAACCCATGGAAGAGATGGATGATAAGTTGAGCCGCATTTGGTCTCCAATTAGCCATTTAAACTCGGTGATGAATAATGAACCTTGGCGTGATGCTTATTCGAATTGCTTACCAAAACTCAGTGAGTACTCAACTGAAATGGGACAGAATAAAGCGCTTTATTCCGCGTATTGCTCAATAAAAGAAGGCGCTGAATTCGCTCAGCTAGACCTTGCTCAGCAGAAGATTATTGATAATGCCTTACGTGATTTTGAATTATCTGGAGTTGCATTGGCCGAGGATAAAAAGCAACGATATATGGATATATCGCAGCAATTATCAACATTAACCAACCAGTTCGAAGAAAATTTAATGGATGCCACGAATGCGTGGAGTAAGCTGGTTGATGATGAATCGGAGCTAGCAGGGCTTCCAGAGTCAGCGATGGATTTATTGCGCCAAACGGCACAGCAAAAAGATCAGGCTGGTTGGATGTTAACGTTGGAATTTCCGTGTTATATGGCAGTGATGTCTTATGCTAGTAATCGTGAATTACGCTATGAAATACACCGCGCATTTGTAACCCGTGCCTCGGACCAAGCTGAGGGTACAGGGTCGTGGGATAACGCTGATGTGATGGCAGAGATTGTGGCTTTAAGACATGAAAAAGCACAGTTGCTTGGTTTTAATAGTTATGCAGACTTATCGTTAGCAACAAAAATGGCTGAAACACCGGCTGATGTGCTGGACTTCCTGAATCAATTGGCCGAAAAATCGCTGCCGATGGCTCAGCAAGACTTTGCCGAGCTGACAGCCTTTGCTAAAGAGCAAGGGCATGATGCCGAGCTAGAAGCGTGGGATATTGGTTATTATGCTGAAAAATTACGCGAAGCTCGTTACCAGTTTTCTCAAGAACAGGTAAAACCGTATTTTCCGGCTAATCGTGTGTTGTCAGGCATGTTCTCTGTTGTAGAAAAGCTTTTTGGCATAAAAATTTCTGAAATTAGTGGGTTTGATAGCTGGCATAAAGATGTTCAGTTCTTTGAAATATGCGATGAAGCTGGTGTGCAGCGAGGGCGTTTTTATATCGATTTATACGCTCGCCCGCATAAACGGGGTGGCGCATGGATGGATGAGTGCATGACACGCTTTAAAAAATCCGATGGCCTACAAACACCGGTGGCGTATTTGGTCTGTAATTTTACACCACCGATTGGTGACGACCCTTCTTTACTAACACATGGAGAAGTTGAAACCTTGTTTCATGAGTTTGGGCACGGCTTGCACCATATGTTGACACTGGTTGATCATTTGAGTGTTTCAGGCATTCATGGGGTTGAATGGGATGCGGTTGAACTCCCTAGTCAATTTATGGAAAACTGGTGTTGGCAACCAGAGGTGATGGCCTTGATTTCAGGACATTACAAAACTGGTGAGCCTTTGCCGGTGGATATGTTCGATAAGATGCTGGCGGCAAAGAATTTTCAGTCTGGAATGCAAATGGTTCGGCAAATTGAGTTTTCGTTGTTTGATTTCCGTGTGCACTTGGAATATGAGCGCGAACAAGGTGCCAATATTTACTCAATTTTACAGCAAGTGAGGGATGAGGTCAGTGTGGTGAAAACACCGGCTTTCAACCGTTTCCCTAATAGTTTTTCACATATATTTGCTGGTGGTTATGGGGCGGGTTACTACAGTTATAAATGGGCAGAAGTTTTATCCAGTGATGCTTTCTCCCTATTCGAAGAAAAAGGTATCTTTGATGAACAAACAGGCCGCTTATTTATGCATGAGGTATTAGAAAAAGGCGGCAGTGATGATGCGTTGGCATTATTTACAGCATTCCGAGGCCGAAAACCTAATATTGATGCCCTATTACGTCATAGCGGTATTTCAGCCTAAGATGCTTAGAGCGATACTTGTTTTACTGTTGATTTGCCCAGCAGTGGCTTTGTCTGCACATATTACTGATAAGTTGCTAGCAGGTATGTATGACGCGCCAAGCAGCGAGCAGTCACCGATTAAGTTACTGCCGAGTGGTACTCCGATAGAACTAATAGGCGAAAAAAATGGTTTTATCAATGTGCAGTTAGTGGATGGTAAAACAGGTTGGGTGGAAAAACGTTTTTTATCAGATGATAAACCTGCGAAGGTGCGTTTACTGGCGCTGCAAAGCAAGTATCGGAAGCTGCAAGCTAAGCTAGATCTTACAGAAGAACGTCTGCTTGAAAGCAATAAAGCGAAGGAACCTCAAGTGGCGTTACCACCCGCTGCGTTAGCTGAATCATCAAAAAGCCAACAACAAGACTTAGTTAGCGCTGAATCGACGGAAGAGGCTTTGCCTGAGGTGCAGGCCGAAATTTCCTTGCCTGAAAAAGCGCTTATTGAAGATGGGGAGGGTAGCTATATGACTGTTTTTTTGGTTTTACTGTCGTTGATCCTATTTCTTGTGCTCGGTGTTGTTATTGGTGTTTGGCTGCAAGATCAGCGTCAGCTTAAGCGGCATGGTGGATTTAGGATTTAGGATTCCATATATACTTAAAAGAAATCACCTCGAGCTTTACCTGCTTTATTTAGTTTAAGAAACGTTTGCTTGCTACTGTTATCGTGTTGTTTTAAAAGGTATAGTTTTAAGCCTCGTCACTGTTCAAGCAAGGAGTTGTTGCTGTGTTAAAAAAACATCATCAAATTTTGATTGTTGGCGGGGGTGCTGCAGGGATTACGGTGGCGGCTAGCCTAATGCGGAATTCTGACGGTAAGCCGTTTGACATTGCCATTATTGATCCGGCTCAGACGCATTACTACCAGCCCGAGTTTACCTTGGTGGGTGGTGGCTGTGTTAGCTTGAAAAAAACACGTCGACCAATGAGTAACGTTATTCCTAACGGTGTTACGTGGATTCAACAGGCAGCGAGCCATATTGATCCCGATGTTCAACAGGTGGGACTATCGAGTGGTGACAAGGTTGGTTATGATTGCCTGATTGTTTGTCCAGGTTTAGTGCTCGATTGGGATGCTATTGAGGGTGTTAAGCAGGCGCTTGGTAAAAATGGTGTTTGCTCTAATTATTCCCCTGAATTTGTTGAATATACTTGGCAGAGTATTCAAAACCTTAAGGCGGGCGATAAAGCCTACTTCACACAAGCTCCTTTACCATTTAAGTGCCCGGGTGCACCCCAAAAAATTGCTTATTTGGCAGCAGATCATTTAAGACGGAAAGGTATTTTAGATAGCTGTGATATTCATTTTACAAGCCCGGTCCCTGCGATGTTTGGTATACCTTACTTTGCAAAGGCTTTGGTTAAAGTGGCTGATGGCTATGGTATTCACAAGGATTTACTGCATAAACTTATTAAAGTAGATGGCGAGGCTAAGAAGGCAACGTTTGAAATTGTTGATGGTGAGCATAAAGGTGATATCAAGGAAGTTCACTTTGATATGCTGCATGTTACTCCGCATCAAATACCACCAGCTTTCCTCCATGGCTCAGCTATTTCAAATGCGGCAGGTTATGTGGATGTGCATCAGCACACCTTACAACATATTAAGTACCCTAATGTTTTTGCGTTAGGCGATGCGGGTTCTACACCTAACTCAAAAACGGCTGCTGCGGTACGTAAGCAAGCTCCAACTGTGGTGCAGAATATTAAGAATCTAATGAGCGGGCTGGCGTTAGAAGAAAGCTATGATGGGTATGCTTCATGCCCATTGGTAACTGCACGTGGCAAGGTGATTATGGCTGAGTTTATTTATGGCGGGAAAGTGACACCTAGTTTGCCATTTCTTGCTGAGCCGAATGCTGAATCAACGATTATGTGGCATGTAAAAGCAACGGGTTTACCGCTATTTTATTGGAGCTATATGTTGAAAGGTTATGAGAAGTTTATTGAGCCTCGGCAAGACTTTGATACGGGCGAATAATATAACGAACATAAAAAAGCGCTCATTTGGGGGCCTTTTTTATGTCGAGATTTTTTAGATAAGCGTCTTAATATAAAAGATTTGAATATCGTCATCACGTTCGTGCAATAGCATCTGGTGTGCTGATTTATCAATAAAAACGCCTATATCCAAATGAGCAGCAGGGTCTGTTGCTAAGACCTGAATGACATCACCATTACTCGCCTTAGTTAATTGCTGTTTGAGTTTTAAAAGTGGTAAAGGGCAGTTTAAGCCTTTTACATCGAGAACAGTGTCGTATTGCATATCTTAGTTTTTCTATAAATGTTATTTTGTCATCTTAATAAAGCGAGCAGTTTAAGGCAATCAATGAATTATAAAGACTTACGTGATTTCATCGCAAAACTAGAGAAACTAGGTGAATTGAAACGGATTTCTGTGGAAGTAGACCCCCATTTAGAAATGACTGAAATTTGTGATCGAGTCTTACGTGAGAAAGGCCCTGCTTTACTATTTGAGAACCCTAAAGGTTACTCTATACCGGTTTTAGCTAACTTATTTGGTACACCGAAGCGTGTTGCCTTAGGTATGGGGCAAGATAGTGTTGAAGCATTAGCTGAGGTTGGCGAGGTACTGGCGGCATTAAAGGAACCTGAGCCACCAGCCGGTATGAAAGACGCATGGGAAAAACTGCCTGTGTATAAACAAGTCTTGAATATGGCACCCAAGTTGATTAAAAAGCCCGCTTGTCAGCAGTATGTTATTGAAGGAGATGCGGTGGATTTAGCGGCCTTTCCTATTCAAACGTGCTGGCCTGGTGATGCTGGCCCATTAATTACTTGGCCGTTGGTTATTACGAAAGGGCCAACGGCAAAGCGACAAAATTTAGGAATTTATCGGCAACAAGTTATAGCACCGAATAAAGTGATTATGCGCTGGTTGGCACATCGTGGTGGCGCACTTGATTTTAAAACTTGGCAAGAAAAACACCCAGGTGAACCATTCCCTGTAGCGGTTGCTTTAGGAGCCGACCCTGCGACGATTTTGGCAGCAGTAACACCAGTTCCTGACTCTTTATCAGAATATGCTTTTGCTGGTTTATTGCGCGGTTCTAAGACGGAGGTGTCTAATTGCCTAACGCACGATTTACAAGTACCTGCGAGTGCTGAAATTGTGTTGGAAGGGTTTATTTACCCCGATGAAATGGCCGATGAAGGGCCGTTTGGTGACCACACCGGCTACTATAATGAGGTTGAGAGTTTTCCTGTCTTTACGGTAGAGCGAATAACGCACCGCGAGAATCCGATCTATCATTCAACCTATACAGGTAAACCACCTGATGAGCCTGCGGTATTAGGTGTTTCGCTGAATGAAGTCTTTGTGCCCATTCTAAAGAAGCAGTTTACGGAAATAGTTGATTTTTATTTGCCGCCTGAAGGTTGCTCATATCGTATGGCGATTGTTAGTATCAAAAAACAGTACCCAGGGCATGCTAAGCGGATCATGTTTGGTATTTGGTCGTACCTGCGCCAGTTTATGTATACCAAGTTTGTCATTATTACTGATGATGATGTGGATGTGCGTGATTGGGAGTCGGTGATTTGGGCGATAACTACACGTGTTGACCCAACGAGAGACACAACGTTGATTGATAATACGCCTATTGATTACTTAGATTTTGCGTCACCCGTATCGGGTCTCGGCTCTAAAATGGGTTTAGATGCGACCAATAAATGGCCGGGAGAAACGACTCGTGAGTGGGGTGAGCCTATTATGATGGATGACTCCGTAAAGCAGAAAGTCGATACCTTATGGGACTCATTAGGCATCGATTAAACGAGGGCTGTTCGTTTTTTCTTTAAGCCCGCTATAGCGGAGTCTTACTGCAAGCTACCAGCAGTAGAATTCAAACTGAGTTCAAGACCTTTTCTGAAGCACTCATAGGCTTTCTCTTTGCCTTCAGTGCGTTGCTCGTAGGTTTGACCAAGCAAGAACAAGGCATCACTGCTTGCTGTTATCGCAAGGCTTTGCTCAAGCAGGTCTTTAGCCTTATCTAGCTCTGATTGAGTTAAATAAAGCTGGGCCGTGGCATTGAGTAAATGGGTGTTATCTTTGTAGTTACTCAGCCATTTGTTGAGCTGTTTTGTTTTCTTATTAAGGTCAATATCTAGCTGGCAGTATAAGGCCAGTAGTGGTGGGTCAAATTGGGTATTAAGAGCTTTAATTAATGGTTCTTCTGCACCGTCACTTTCAGCCGATTTGATAAGCTGACGGGCATAGGGTGTTAGGTATTCAGGGTTGAGTTTCTGTTTTTTATCTAGCGATTTCCATAGGCTGCTAAGTGGTTGACCCGTTTGTGAGTTAAGCAAGTTGACGAGGGTTTGGTGTTCAACAGGTTGCCATTCTTGTTGGGGTATTTTTCGGTTGTTCTTTATAGTTGGCAGCAGCTTATAGAGTGCATCCCAGTCTTTTAAACTCAGGTGGGCCTTCATTAATAAAGTGAGTACCACGGGGTGGCCGGGGGTGGCTGTTCTCAGTTGCTGTAAGCTTGCTAAGGCTTGTTCAATTTGCCCGGCAGATAATTGTAGTTTTGCCCACGTCAGATGAATAGCGTGAATATTCTCAGGCATGGCTTCGCCTGCTTTAAACAGGTAGTCATCACGTCGATTGTAAGCACCTTGTGATTGTGCTGCATGAGCCGCACTGAGGTAATTTAGTAACGGGGTGTCGCTTTGTTTAGCGTGTTTAATCAGTAATTTTTCTGAACGTTGCCAGTTACCTTCTGTGGAATCAAGAAAGCCATTGTTCAAGGCTTTGGTTGAGCGCATTTGTTTACGTTTACTGTTCCATAAAGAAAGCTTTTTAGGCGCTCGCTTAACGGTTAATAAGGCACGCAAAGTGATATATAAACTAGCGAATAAAATAAGGCTAATAAATATCAGTACCGCAAGAGAGGTTTCGATGGAGAACTCGCCATAAGTGAGTAGGGCGTAGCCCGGCTCGATATGTACCTGATAGGCCAGTCCTGTAGCGACAGTAAGGGCGATGATGACAATAAGTATAAGTTTCATTAGGGTCGCCTATGGTGTGGTATTTAGCGCATCGCTAGCCGTTGGCTCAGTTTTTTCAACCGTTGGCACTAATGTTGAACCTTGTTGGCGGGGCGTTTTGTCGTGACTGCTTGAGGTGCTAGCCTTATCGGTTTGCTCTACCGGTGTTTCCGTAGCTTCAGCCATCGTTAATAAGGGTAGGTCGCGCAACATTTTTAGGGATAACGCGATGGAAGGCAATTGGGCTTTAATCGGAGTATCTTTTAGCGTATTTAACTGTTCAATGGCCGTTTTAACCGTTGCTTTATTAGCATCAAAATAATCATTTAACCAATCGACGGATATGGCGATACTGGCACGATAGAGCGCGACATCTTTATTAATGAGAGCTAGGCGGGCAGCTTCTAGTTTAAGTGCTAGGTTTTTCCGTATGAGTTCAACTTGCTCGGGTGTCATTAGTGCGGCAATCGGCTTGTCGCTTCGGCGAACGACCACGAGTTTACTGAAATTAGCCCAAGCGTCGTTCAAAGTTTGCTGTATGTTTTCAGGAATGGCTGATGGGTCACCCTTACCTATTTCTGGGGCTTGCGCGGTGCCTGCATAGGGTTCATTAATGCCCATACTTGAAACAGCCGATTCTAGCGCAATAAGTTGTGATGACAGGCCAACGGTGTCGGGGATATCGGTACTCTTCAGGAGATTGATTTCCTTGGCTAGTTGCTCGCGTACCGCAAAGGTTGCTGGGTCACCATTTTCTTTTAGCCGTTGGTCGGCTGATTGTAGGGCAATAATGGCGGTACTTACATCACCCGCGAGCTGCAAACGAGTATTAGCCAAGCTGCTTAAATATTCTGCTTCAGCGATTAGCCATTGACGACGATTTTTACCCACCTGTTTTTGTAATAAGTCGAATTTCTCACTCGATGATTGCTGGAAGCCTTCTAATTGGCCCGATAAGCTTGAGTTTAGTTGAGAAACCTCAGCTTGAAGTTGCTGCGAAAAGGCACTGCTCTCTTTTTGTTCGTTACTGGTCAGCGATGATAGTTCGGTGACTTGTTGTTGTAACTGAGTGAAAGCGAGGTAAGCTGCGGCTGATGCACCGAGCACTAAAACAATGGCAAGCCAAGCGATGGCGTTACTTGTTTTTTGTTTTTCTTGAGCATTAGGGGTTTTCTTTGTAAGCGCTGTTTTTTTATTGACGGGCTTGTTTTTGCTTACTGGGTCGCTTTTGTTGGGCTCAGTAACACTTTTTTTATCGTTCATAACTAAATATCCACAAGTATGAGAAGGTTGTAAGCAAGCCTAAAACGAGCGAGCAAACCTTAAGTAAAAAAATTAAGACTCTCGAATAGTATACCTTTGCAAGGCTACATATGTATTAAAACTCGTTAGCTTTTTCAATGCTCAAAATAGTGTCAACTAAGCTGTCGTCGCTTGCTTCTGCACAGGTATAAACGTGTTGGCAGCCCAACGTTAGTGCGTAGTTAGCAATACGTTGGCTAAAGGCAATAAAATGAACCTGCTGCTTAAATAGTTCGACACGAGATGATTGAAGAGAAAAGAAATTATCTAGCGCTAATTGGCTGGTTATTGTGATGTACTTGAATGATGAATTAAGAGTAGTGCTGTGCCGAGGGGTGCAGCGCTGATAAACATCAATATTAATGAGTGATAGACCACGTTTTTGGAGTTGCTTTGCAAGAAAGGGTCTGCCGCCTTCACCTTTGATAATGGCAGCAGTTTTACCTTCTAATGTATGTTGAAACTGCTTGAGTAGAGATTCACTGTTAAACGGCTTTTGTGCAATGATCGTTGGCTTTAAGTGAATGGATTTTAATGCATTGGCTGTTTTCGGGCCAATGGCAACAAGCGTGTTTGGGAGTGGTGGCCAGTGTTTATTGAGTAATAAATCAGCATGTGTCACGGCATTTTGGCTAGTAAATATCAGATAGTCTTTATGGCTTATATTTGCTAATTGTTGGCTAGCGTGTGAGGGATTGCTAACCGATTGAATCTCTATGGTTGGGTAGCTGACAGGGTTTAAGTTAGCTGCGCTGAGCTTATGACATAAGCTCAGCGCTTGTAGTGCCGGTCGAGTAACAACGACATTGATCTTACGATCATTAGTCGGCATGCTGGTAGAGTTCGTCTAGGATTTCTTTTGCACCTGCCGCTAATAAGCGTTGTGCGACAGTGGTGCCTATTTTTTCCGCCTCTTCAATCGGGCCTTCTAATTGTTCGCTAATGATGACGCTGCCATCGGGCTTGGCGACTAAACCGTGCAAGCGGATAAGGGGGCCTTTAATTCGCGCATGGCCTGCGATAGGTGCTTGGCAGCCGCCTTCTAAGGTTAGATTCATTGCGCGTTCAGCGGCAATACGACTAGCGGTAGCGGTATCGTGAAGACAAGCAATCAACGTTTTTGTTGCGTTATCGTTTGACCGACACTCAATACCAATTGCGCCTTGACCGATAGCCGACAGCATAGTGTTAACGGGTAGCGCTACTTTAATGCGTTTCTCGAAGCCGAGTCTAATTAAACCGGCTGCAGCGAGAATAATTGCATCGTATTGCCCGTCATCTAGCTTTTGCAGACGACTGTTGACGTTACCTCGGAGTGATCTTATTTGCAGGTCTGGGCGTAAATCTAATAGTTGGCATTGGCGCCTAAGGCTGGATGTGCCAACAATAGCACCTTGGGGCAGCTCATCAATATTGTTATAAGTATTTGAGACAAAGGCATCGCGTGGGTCTTCACGGTGCAAAATAGCCGATAGCTCTAAACCATCGGGGAGTTGGGCGGGTACGTCCTTCATTGAGTGGACAGCAATATCTGCATCACCGTTTAACATACCGAGTTCTAACTCTTTAACGAATAAGCCTTTACCGCCAATTTTTGCTAAGGGAGTGTCTAAGATTTTATCACCTTGAGTGATCATTTTAACCAGCTCAATTTCAAGCTCAGGGTGAGAGGCTTTTAATAAGCTAGCGACATGCTCTGCCTGCCAAAGAGCGAGAGGGCTGCGGCGGGTTGCGATTCGAATCAGTGTCATGGAGGGCTTGCCTATCTGTTAAACGTGGGTGGATTATAGCAGTGCGAAGGCGGGTTTGACTCAGTGTTCATCATGATAAACTTCAATAGGTTGCTGTTAGCGTAGAAACTTAGCTTGGCTAATGAGCGTTTATCGGGTGTGTGCACTCGTGTGTTAACGATAAGCTGCAAAATAAGGGAATCTTTAAGTGATATACTAGATGAAATTTCACACTTAGTCGTAAACCATGTCACAAGATAAACAAAATAAACTGTGGGGCGGCCGCTTCACCGAAAGTACTAATGCCTTTGTTCAAGCATTTACCGCCTCTGTTAACTTCGATCAGCGTTTAGCGCGCTATGATATTCAAGGCTCGGTTGCACACGCTAAAATGCTCTGTCACGTGGGTATTTTAAATGAGCAAGAACTAACGCAAATTATTGACGGTTTGGCGGATATTTTAACGGTCATTGAAGCAGGTCAGTTTGATTGGTCGATCGAGCTTGAAGATGTGCATATGAACATCGAAGCCGCCTTGACGGAACGTATTGGTATTGCAGGTAAAAAGCTACATACAGGGCGTTCACGTAATGATCAAGTTGCCACCGATATTCGTTTGTTTTTGCGTGATCAACTCGCATTAATTGATTCTGAACTGACGCGTTTACAAGCGGGCTTGGTTGGCTTAGCGGAACAACATGCCGACACGATTATGCCAGGCTTTACGCACTTACAAGTTGCGCAGCCGGTAACGTTTGGGCACCACTTAATGGCGTGGTTTGAAATGCTTAAACGCGATGCCGAGCGTTTTGCCGATTGTGCTAAACGGGTCAATATTATGCCGCTGGGGTCCGCTGCTTTAGCGGGAACGAGTTACCCGATTGATCGTTTAATGACAGCTGAATTACTGGGTTTTGAAAAGCCTTGTGCAAATTCACTCGACGGTGTGAGTGATCGTGATTTTGCGATAGAGTTTTGTGCCGCATCATCGTTATTGATGACCCATTTATCGCGTTTTTCTGAAGAAATCGTACTATGGACCAGTGCACAGTTTAACTTCATCCACCTACCCGATGCATTTTGTACAGGTTCGTCGATTATGCCGCAAAAGAAAAATCCTGATGTGCCAGAACTTGTTCGTGGTAAAACAGGCCGAGTTAATGGTAATTTGGTGTCTCTATTAACCTTAATGAAGTCTCAGCCACTGGCTTACAACAAAGATAATCAAGAAGATAAGGAACCCTTATTTGATACCGTTGATACGGTGCTGGGTTCACTTCGAGCTTTTGCCGATATGGTGCCAAATATTGAGCCTGTTAAAGAGTCGATGTTAAAAGCGGCTAAACAAGGGTTTTCAACTGCGACTGATTTAGCCGATTATTTAGTGGGTAAAGGTATTGCCTTTAGAGATGCTCACGAGGTTGTGGGTTTAGCCGTGCGTTTGGGGACTGATACGGGCCGTGATTTATCTGAACTGTCTCTGGATGAGCTGCAAGGGTTTTCAGCCGATATTACAGACGATGTTTTTGACGTGTTAACGCTCGAAGGGTCGGTGTCTGCGCGTGATCATTTAGGCGGAACAGCGCCCAATCAAGTGCGTTACGCGGTGTCAGAAGCGAAGGCCTTTCTGGCAAGCAAACGTTAATTCTTCATAACATGGGTGTTTCTGAATAATTCAGCAATACTTGTTAGTGCTATTAGTGGAAATGGAGTGTTAACTAACAATGTTTCAGTCATTATCAAGTGAGTGGGCGCAACAAGTGCTTAAACTTGCTGACTTTGGGGTGTTATTGAGTAAGGCGGACAATACGCATTGGTTGAACCCGCGCTTGCGCTTAATCTTGCAGCTGGGTGAAACGGATGGATGTGCCTCAAGCTTGCTAGATAACGACCTACTTGAAACATTAGTCGTGCAAAGCAGTCCGTTTGAAATTACGGATAGCAAGGGTGAGTCAACTTGGTTGAAGCGTGAGCATATTAAGACGGCTGACGGAGATGTTTACTTTTTTCATTATTGCAATGATCTTGTTTTTGTTGGTAACGAATGCCGCCGCTTGCAAAAGGAGTTGGCAGATATGACACGCTCAGACCCTACCTATGGGCTGATTAATAATGATGTCATTCTGCAATTACTTGACGGGCATATTAGCCGTAGCCGGCGTTATTTTAATCCACTCTCTTTACTAAGAATAAGCTATCAATTTTCAGACAGTATGGAGCCACAACTCGTGTCGCGCAGCATACAACGAATCGCTTTTTTTCTTAAAGATCAATTGCGTTGGGCAGACCAGATCGGTTTATTAGATCCGCATAGTTTCTTAGTGATACTCCCCGAGACAAATTATGACTCTGCATTAAGTCTATTAAACAAGTTTAATACCGAACCGCATCTAGCACTCTTTTCAAGCGGGGATGGACGCCCACTATCTTTTTCTATGGGGCTAACCGAGTGGAAAAAAGGTGATGTGGCGGTGAGCATGCTGAAAAAAATTCAGTATGATGTTGATGTTTCAGTGGTATAAAACAAGCGATGCCTAATTCACCGAAAAGCCCCGCTCAACAACGTAGTCTAAAAAGTATCTCGTTACTGGATGCCAATGGTGAAATTAGTAAGAAAGAAATTCGTGTTATTAAACAACGCTTTTTAAACTTACATAAGTTAAAAATGCAGCGGGCATTGGATGCCATTACGCCAAGGCAAAAAATATTTTTAGAAATATTACCCTTGTTATTTCATGTGAATCATCCCGTGTTACCGGGGTATGTATCAAGTAAAACCCCTGCCGGTATTGCTGATTATGCGCCCAGCAAATTGGCCATAGAAAAGGCGAAGAAGCTAGGGAAAGGCTTTGTTTACAGTAAGCGTGCGCGGAGAATATTTGGTATAGAATCCATTTTTCTTATGGGCAGTGTGGGTAGTATCGCTTATGTGAAAGGCAGTGATATGGACCTGTGGTTATGCCATGCGCCTAACTTATCGGTGAAGGAACTGGAGCTTTTACAGGAAAAAGCCACAGATATTGAAAAATGGGGTGAGACCTTAGGTCTTGAAGTACACTTTTTTATGATGGACGCTGAAGCGTTTAAACATGGTGCGGCAACGCCCTTATCAGCGGAAAGCAGTGGCAGTACCCAGCATCATTTGTTATTGGAAGAATTTTATCGAACCGCGTTATATGTTTCTGGGCGTTACCCCGTCTGGTGGTTGGTGCCGCCGGAAGAAGAAAATAACTACCAAGCATTTGTTGATAACTTATTGAAGCAGCGCTTTATTGAACGCCATGATGTGATTGATTTTGGTGGTTTAGAGAACGTCCCCGCAGCCGAGTTTTTAGGGGCATCATTTTGGCATTTATATAAGGCCATCGACTCACCGTATAAGTCGTTGTTGAAATTGATGTTGATGGAATCATACGTTGATAAATACCCCAATTCACATTGGTCTGCTTTGCGCATGAAAGAGCGCGTGTACGCGGGTGAGTCAGATGTGAATAAGCTAGATGCTTATTTAATTTTATATGCTGTCTTAGAAGAGTATTTTATAGAACGTAATGAGCCAGAGCGTTTGGACTTAATGCGTTATTGCTTTTACAGTAAATTAAATGAGCATGAGGCGGGTAGAGCGATACGCATCAAACAAGACTGGCGGCAGGATGTTTTTAAAGATATGTTGGAGCAATGGGCGCCGTTACCTGATTATATGGAAAATGCTTTAGAAAATAAGGCATGGGATATTTCACTGGTTAAGCAAGAGAAAGAGCGCCTAACGAAGGAACTAATGAACAGTTACCGTTTATTAATTCGTTTTGCAAAAGAACGTATTGATAAGTCGAAGCAAGGTAGTGAAGAACTGACATTGCTGGGGCGAAAACTGAATGCAGCATTTGAGAAAAGTCCGAATAAGCTAGAGCGGTCGACGATAAAAAACAAACGTATGCAGCAAGAAAGCAAAGTATTGCTCAAGCAGCGTTTAGGCCAAAATGGCCAGTTATATTGGGTGCTGAATAGGCTGGATATTAATGGTGAAGAACATATCATTCGTCAAGCACACGGCTTAATCGCCTTATTGGCTTGGTGTGTTGATTACGGGGTGTTAGATGAAAAAACTAAAATTGCCTTAGACCCGGGCGCTAGCCAAATTAGTTCGCGTGAGGTGTTACAGACCCTGCGGAGTGTTGAGGTGTTTTTTAATACCTTGCCTAAAAAACCAGCAGACCTTGATGCCTACCGTTATAAATCGGTGGTGACGAATGTAATGTTGGTTCTTAACTCGGGTCTAGATTCGATGAGTGATTTCACCGAGAAGGGGATAAACCTGACGTCTGAACGATCTGATGCGTTAAGTTTTGGCTCACAGAGGCGTAATTTAGTGCTCACCGTGGATATGATGTTTCGTAACTCATGGAATGAAATTGTGGTGGGTAAGTACGACTCTATTGAGGGCTTGATGGGGTGTTTGTGCGAAATATTTGATCATAAAACCTTAGGGGCTAGACAAGAATTGCCTCGCTTAGTTTGTGCTAGCTACAACTCACCGCGAGCCATGAGTGTGTCTAAACGGGTGCAGCGTTTGTTTAAAGATATAGGGCTGAATTTTAAGGTTTATAGCAAAGACGTATCTCCTCGATTAGTTATTCGTGTTGGACGTTCTTTTTGCGTGATGCAGGTAAAAGAGCGAAAAATGACGGCGGATGTGGTGACGGAAAGTAATTTCTTTAATACTTTGGGGCAACCACAGTCTAGCTATAGCCCTATTTGTTTTGATAGCTTTTTTGATAAAAAACGTTTGTTACCAACGATTTGTGCACACCACCAAAAGGGGCTTATTCAAGTTTATTACACACATTTGGCCAACAATTCAGCGTTGATTTATATTTTGGATGAGAAGGGTTCACTATTTTTTAAACAGTTGGACTTTGTGGGTGAGCGGGTGCTGTTGTATGCCTATAAAGAGCTTATTGATAATATCTTGCACCGTCGCCGTTTAGCGGCTTATGAACAAGATAATATGGATTTTGAGTTGGAGGTGGGTTTTTACCGAGCGGATAAAACAAGAGGACGCTGGGGCTTAACCGAGGTGACGATGCCTGATCAGGCAGTAGGGCAAGGTTTAGATGTGCGTGTGTCGTACGATACGCTCCTTAAAGAGTCGCATATTTATTGTAATGAGCATACGTTTTCTAGCTTGGATCATGGAGAGCACTTGTATAGTATTGTGAAGGACTTTATTCGTACAGAACGCTCAGCCAGTGATGATTACCCAGTTTATGTTACCGATATTGATGTGCCATTTGATGAGCTGGGTGCCGCGTCAGAAGCTGAGCTGCAAACGAGCCACTACTTGAAGTACAAACTGCTGGTTGAAGAGAAGCTAAACCTTTAATGAACGGGCTTGCTGTACTGAGGGTCGGTCAGTGTTGCTAAGAATGCCGTTAAATCACTTTTTTCTTGCTCAGTGAGGTGTAAAGGGAAAATGGCAGGGTTGAGTAAAAGGTTATTTTTTCCTCCTTTGTCGTAATACTCCACCACTTCTCTTAATGTACTGATGCTTCCATCATGCATATACGGGGCGGTTAACTCAATATTGCGTAATGTGGGCGTTCTATAAGCACCAATATCCTTTAGTTGACGGCTCACAATAAAGCGTCCAAGCTGCGTTTTTTGTTGAGGGCTGAGTTGTGCAACGGCTGTCGTATAGTCAGTTTCTAACCCTTTAAGGAAAGCGGGTAATACTGGGCGTAAGGCATCAAAGCCAATACCAATATTATAGAAGCGGTTGTCTGTAAATAAGGCGGTGTTCCAGCTTATTTCATGGCAATTGGCACAATTCCCCTTTCTTCGAAATAACCGTAATCCACGTGCCTCAGCAACGGTAAGTACTTTTTTGTTTGCTTTAAAGAAGTATTGGTCAAAGCGTGTATTTCCTGAAACAAGTGTTCGTTCATAGCTGGCGATAGCTTTTGCGACGGTGTCCATGTTGATTTTTTCAGCGGTAATTCCAAAACTATTTAAAAAGTCTTTTAAATAGGAAAAGTCAGTTCGAATGACGTTAATAACAAGAGAGTGATCAGTTAAGCCGTGCTCTATTGGGTTGGTAAGAGGGTCTAAGGCTTGCGCTTCTAATGATGAACGTCGTCCATCGTGAAAAAGAGTTGTTAAGTAAGCGCTATTGATAATAGTTGGGGCATTTCGTTGGCCAACCTGCCCATTAATACCCATTGATTGAGCACGTCCATCGGTAAAAGCCTTACTGCTGATATGACATGAAGCACAGCTAATACTGCCATTGCTGCTGAAGCGCTTATCGTTAAATAACTTTTTACCGAGTGCTATTTTAGCGGTTGATTGGGGATTGTCCGAGGGTACTTGCATTGCAGGTAAGCCCAGCAAAACGGGGTTAGCTATTGCGAGAGAGCTTAGGCACAGTAGTAGTGCGGAACTTAGTATTTTCATCATAATAAAGAAACCACCATAATAAAAAAATCACCTACGACAGGTCAACTGCCGTAGGTGATAGGTTTTTGAGCGGAGGGGAGCCCACCCAAAAAAGTCGGTTTAGTCTTGTTCAGGCATATCTTGAACAATAACGACGTATGGTTCGCCTAGTGGTAATTCATCATGTGGCTTTTTAAAGTAAATAACTTTGCCATATGTTTCGTTAATAATAGGTAGTAATTTTGCACCTTCTTCTGCCGTTAAATCTGGGAATGTTGCTTTAGCACGTGGCACTTCAGTTAAGTGGTAGTGCCAGTACCTTTTTTCTTCTTCAGGCAGTGTTTCATAAACAGATGTTGGGATGATGTACTCAAAGCCCATTGGCTTGTCTTGATCTTTCATGCCTGTATGGAACATTAAGCAAATTAGTGTGTTGTCATCGTAAGCCTTGCAGTGGTGATGGACGACAACTTGTAATAATGGATCATCATTAGAATCTGTATCCGGCACCATGTGACGAATGGCTTGAATGTGTAAATCGTTAAAACCTAAGTGGTTTGGGTATTCATTTTGTCGCGGGTTCATCGTTTCGTTATATAGCTTTTGAACGGCTGAACCAGCGTGGTCATGGTTGTGTTTATGGTCTGCAGCACTGACTGAAAAAGCAGCGATCATTAGGCAGCTAGCAAGTAATAATGTTTTAAATAACCTCATAGTATTCTCCTTAAATTAAAAAAATGCTTGAGCAGTTTTTATTGATTTTGTCGCTCAAGCAAAGATATATTAAACAGTGTTATTCCAAATGGCAATAAGTTTATTCCTAAAAGAAATCCCCGTTATTTTTATGTGGATTTTAAATGCTTGAGTAGAGTGTCTGCATCGCTACAAGTGAAAGGGTCATCGGGGCAGTTGTCCATTTTCCCAGGCTCACTAAATAGTACGCTGATGGCTGAATCATCAACGAGCATGGAATAGCGCCAAGAACGATCACCGAAGCCAAGGTTTTCTTTTTTAACGAGCATACCCATTAAACGAGAGAAGTCACCGTTACCATCAGGTAACATTTTTACCTTATTAATACCTAAGTCTTTGCCCCACTTGAACATGGTGAATGCATCGTTAACGCTTAGGCAGTAAACTTCATCAACACCGAGGTCTTTAAACTCTTGATACTTCGCTTCAAAACCGGGTAAATGAGTGCTTGAGCAAGTGGGAGTAAAGGCGCCCGGTAAAGCTAGAATGACAATCTTTTTACCGCTAAAAAGTTGATCGCTGGAAACATCTTGCCAACGAAAAGGGTTCTCGCCATCAACACTTTCATCTCTAACGCGGGTTTTAAAAGTAACTTGTGGGACAATAGTGCTCATGTTGTTTCTCCTAGTAGGGTAAAAATAATGTGATATCACATTACTTAATATAGATACTAGGGGAAATTAAGCGCTAAATATAATCGATTGTTTTTATAGCGATGATAGGTTTTATCTATTAACTGTAAGCGTTGCCAATAATTTTTTTAACTGACTCCATAAGTAAAACCCTAGAGCTTGTTTTACGCCAAACGAGATAAATGCTTCGCTTGGGTTCAGGTTTACTAAAAGGTAGGTACTTAATTCGGCTATCCGCTTGCTGTATGGCAATATCGGGGATAAAGGTCATGCCTGTATCGGCACGAACCATTTGGCGTAAGGTTTCAAGGCTGGTAGCTCTAACATTATGGACTTCTTCAATGCCACTTAGCTGGCAAAGTTGCAGGGCTTGTTCGCGTAGGCAGTGCCCTTCATCGAGCAATAACAGAGGCTGGGAGACTAGATCGCTCATTTCTATCAATGCTTTTTTTGCTAGAGGGTG
>Ga0209826_1000201_pt1 | contig 42518 bp, 48 predicted proteins | sample GOMGulsemesocosm_5_FD_184637 | JGI IMG/M metagenome (GOLD analysis project Ga0209826, IMG submission 184637) | Methane-oxidizing microbial communities from mesocosms in the Gulf of Mexico - GOM15C Gulf of Mexico (SPAdes) (version 2) | ecosystem: Environmental > Aquatic > Marine > Cold seeps...
TTTTTCCAATTGCTTCAAAAGCTTTAGCTTCACCTAAGTCATTATCAAATTCTAATTGATTAACAAAGTCGCCAAATGCACCGATAATATCGGTTGTTTTAAAAACTGATAATGGCTCATAGTTTTCAATAAATTTAACCATTTTTCGTTTTTCTTCAGGTGAAATTTCACCATCCGCTAAAGCCAATAAAGCAGAACCTGCCATTGCCGCTTGTAAAAAGTCTTTATTCTTAAATTTTAAAGCCTCTGTTTTTAACTCATTCGCTTTTTCTTTTAAGCCATCCATTAAGTCTCTTAAACTCATATTATTATCCTCTGTTGGTTATTATTAATAATTAACTCACATCTTTAATTAAAGACACTGCCCGATAAGGCAGGTCAGCTTGATACAGTACTGTTACTTGTTTTTCTTTTGCCAGTATACTTAAATGTGCCACGGCCGCATCGTCTTTATCACGCAGCAACACTAAATCTGGTACACGGCGCAATAAAACCCGCGTTGCTTCTCCTATCCCTGGTTTAATTCTATTTTCATCACTGACCTTGTATTGCTGTTTTATGCGGGCAATAAATGCTTTTGATTGCTGTTGCAAAGCAATACAGTCAATCTCTGCCTGTTTGTCATGCTCTGCGCCTAATCGTAACTGCTCAATACAGCCCAATAATTCGGCCACAAACCATTGTGATAAATCAAGCTCTGCAAACTGTTGATAAAACATGCAGCCATGAAAATCCTGCGCATTAATATAGTCCGCATTTAAAACCGAGCGACTGATTAAGCCCGATAAGGTGGCATTTAAAATCGATGAGGGGATTAAATAGTCTTCCGCACTGGCAGCCACTGCTGCTACACCAGCTAAATCAACCAGCACATATAAGCCCGAATCAATCTGGCATTGATGGCGCTGATTAAACTCCTCAACACTCTGCTTTAGCTCACGGGCAATAACACCCTTACCTGTCCAGCCATCGACAAAGACAATACTGCTGTCTGCGTGTCGCGCCAAAATATAATTTAAGGCATTTTCGTCGATACCCCGATCACGAATAATCGAAATGGAATAATGATTGACCTCACGCTGAAAATAGTTACTCAAAGTATGCTTTAACACCACACCCACTGGTGTTCCTGCTCGCGCCAAAGAGATCAGAACAATATCACCTGTACGACGTTCAGAAATTTTCTGCGCCAAATAAAAACAATCTCTTGCCATTTGCACTTTATTATCCAGCATAGCTTGGTGAAATAGTTGCATGTATTGCGCTGACGGCAAACTTTCATGGCTTAACATTTCACTATAATGGCGCTGTTCTTGCTGAATACGACGCTCTTTTTCCTGCACCGAAGTATTAGGTACATCAATCACTTTCAGTAAAATATGCACATCATCGGCACTGTAACTACCAGTAAATATAGCACTACTCATACTAAACAGCCGTGTAGTTGCGTGTGTTTCGGGGTCATTACATAGTCACATAAAGCCATAAATGGCGCATCACTCAAACTATCGCCCATGCCCATCGTGACAATTTCACCATATTTTTGCTCTAAAGCTTTAATACGGTACTCAACTGCATGCGATTTATTCACGCAATGCGGCAGAATAGTTAAGGAGTTATTGTTTAAGTAAACTTGAAAATCGCTATAGTCCAGCAATAAAGTCTGAATATAGTCCTGCAATAAGCCTTGCAATACGAAAGCATCAGCGCTGTGATGGCGTACTTCCACATAATAATCTAGGGAGGATTCTGTAGTAATACGCACTAATATATCGAGCGTCTGCTGTTCAGCATAACATTCAATAGCCTGCTTGATGGCGAGTAATGCAGCCGATAAGGCACTTAAAGGTGCACCTATTTGAGCGCGCCATTGACTATCTTCCACTCCATCGGCGGCTAAAATAGTAGCGCCATGATTCAAAATAGCCCCATCAAAGCAAGCTACGCCTAAATCAACCCGCGCATAAGAGGCTTGAGTTCTGGCGGTCGTGGGAATAATACGCCATTGCTCTGCTAAGGTTTGCAATAATGCCCGCTGCTTAGGTAAAAAATAAGAACTGGGTTCGCCAGCAAGGTTATAACTCGCTGGCGTCGCTTGATCAAGACTCGCGCATTTTCTGGCGGTTTGAAACACCGTGTCGTCTAAATCAAGAAAGAGAAACTTTTCCATCGGCATAATAAAGTAAATCTGCATTCAAGCGCTGTGCAAATTGAGTTAAAGACGCACACAAAGGCGTTTCATGGCAAATAATGATGTGATCATATTGCCCTGCACGCACGTTATATAAATAATTGGGAATATTGTCGGCATAATTATCCTGCAAGACTATTTTTTCCCTAATAGCCTCGCCTTTTAATAAGGGCGAACGCGCTGTGGATTGTACTTTTACATCCCAGCCCTGTTGCTCTAAATAATAAGCGATTAAAAAAGCCAAGTGCATAAATTCACCCGTGCCTAACACTAAAACTTTCGCGCCAGATTGCCACGTTTGCATTAGTCCCTGTAATGCGGCTTTATCCCATGCCATTTTCCCGTGAATACCTAAACGCCCTGCTTTTAACGATAGTTTTTGACGTTTGCATTCTGCCTTGCTGTTTACATTAGGTACTTGTGTGTACTGATAATTCGCATCGCGTTTAAAATCAACCTGAGCTGATAAGGCATTGATAAACTGAACTTCTATGCCCACTAATTGCTGAATCTGTGCTTGGCGTTGTACATCGACAAAACTCAGGATACTGACCACTAACACGCGCTGTAACTGTGGGTTTACTTTTTGATAAGCGGCAATTAAATTAACAAAAGTCGTACCTGTTGTGACTTCATCATCAATTAGCACTAAAGTTTGCGCCTGTAAAAAGGTATTTTTTAAATCAGTTTCATGCGGTACATAGAGATAAAACTGACTAGCATGACTATGTTGTTCTTGAAAGTCTAAGGCCTGAATCGCGTTTAAAAAATAACGCGAGGTATGAATAAAAAGATGTTCTGACTGATCTGACTGATCTGTCTGCTCTAAATAAGCCTCATAAACACCTTGCCCTAAACCCGCCGCCGCTTCAGCCATGCCAATAAACACACAAGAACCGGCCAAGGATTGAGATAATACTCGCGCTAAATACTGATGCATACGCAGCATTTCTGCTGGCTGAGAAGGCCAATATTTAGCTAATAACTTACTGACAAACATAAAGCCACGCTTAGGATTTTGTCGAGCAGCATAATCAGTCAGCTCATTGAGTTCAAAATCACTAGCCGCTAAGGTTAAATTTAACTCTCCCGTAGGCAGAGAAACGCTTATAGTAGACAAGATAAAACCTTATTTTTAGCATACTCATCGCATGAAAAAGGCCTCAGACACGAATCGTACGACCGCCGTGCCTAAAGCCTTTTCCAACACAAGGTAAGAGTTATTACTTAAACACTCACACCAAAACTAGCAGCTAATGGCCCTAAGCCGCCTGCAAAGCCTTGACCAACCGCTTTAAATTTCCAATCATTATTATGACGGTATAACTCACCAAAGATCATTGCAGTTTCAACACTAGCATCTTCAGATAAATCATAACGTGCAATTTCATTAGTATTGTCGGCATTAACCACACGAATAAAAGCATTACTCACCTGACCGAAATTTTGCTTACGTGTTTCAGCTTCATGAATCGTTACCGCAACAATAACACGTTGAATCGCAGCCGGAACGTTTGCTAGTGTAATTTCCACTACCTCATCATCACCATCACCTTCGCCAGTGGTATTGTCGCCCATGTGCTGTACTGCTCCACATTTTGATTTTAGGTTATTATAAAAAATAAAATCAGCATCCGCAGTCACTTTACCACTTGCATCCACTAAAAATGCAACGGCATCTAGGTCAAAATCTGCACCATCTGTAGCGCGATTATCCCAACCTAACCCTAGTGCAACTTTCGTTAATCCAGGGGCTTCTTTACTTAAATTAACATTACCGCCTTTACTTAATGATACTGCCATCGTTATATCCTCGTTGTTATGTAAATAATGTTATAAATATTGCTGTTGAACTGCTTTCACAACCTGCTGTAACTTACTGTCTTTAGTCGAATCACCAATGGCTGAAAACTTCCAAGCGCCATTATGTCGGTACATTTTCCCCATAATCATTGCCACTGAACCCGCAAACTTTTCATCATTGGCAATATCATAGGTAGCAAAGATTTCATCCACTCGACTAGCCGTACCTTCATAAATACGCACGCTAGCAAAGGGAATATCTTTAAAATCTTGGTTTTTATATGAATTTAGAATAAACACTACTTGATCAGCATTGCTATCAATAGCTGATAAGTCAATGCTAACCACTTCATTATCTAAACCGTCATCACCACCAACATCACCTTCAGTATCATCCCCTGAATGCTTAATGCCACCTTTCTTCGCTTGCAGCTGACCAAAATAAACCAAATCTATCAGAGTTTTATTGCTATCAAACAAAGCCACAGACAGATCTAAATCCACTGCAACCATTTTTTTACCGCCGAGCAGACCTTTTTTCTCAATCGCGCCCCAGTTAGCACCCACACATAATTTCTGTAATGCGCCGCCACTTGATTTTTCAAGGCTGATACGTTGCCCTTTTTGTAATGAAATTGCCATTCTTTATTCCTTTGTTTAATTCAAATAATGAGCGTTATTCTGGTAACAAGATTAATGACAGCTCACTCTATGTGAATTTCATTTAACCGTACTCGAACTCAATTAATTATTGTTTTCAGTATTTTTCTTATATTGAATAGATGAATACACAGAAAGAGCAATTAATAAAGCGCCCGCTAAACCAGTAATCACCTCAGATACATGCACCTTCATACTAATCAACATAATAGCGGCTAACACACCAATTGCATAATGCGCCCCATGCTCCAAAAAGATATATTCATCCAATGTACCTTGACGCACCAAATAAACGGTCAAGCTTCGTACAAACATGGCCCCCATAGCCAAACCTAACATAATAATAACGACATCCTGGGTAATGGCAAAAGCACCAATCACACCATCAAAAGAGAAAGAAGCATCTAATACTTCTAAATAAATAAAACTCATCATGCCAGCTTTTTTGACTAGCCCGCTGACAGCATCACCTTCTTCTCCGTCCTCAAATAGTGCAGCCAAACTATCCACGACAACAAACAAGATAACACCAAAAACACCTGAAACAAGCGCTTCTAAGCGAACACCTTCAGGCAGTAAACCTTGTACAGTCAACAAAAGACTTAAGGCTACAATCACTTCAATAGCTTCTAATTTACCCCATGAAGCTAGTTTTTCTTCAATATATCCTAGCCAATGAAGGTCTTTACCTTCATCAAAAATAAAAGAGAAAAAAACCATAAGCAAAAACATACCGCCAAACGCCGCAATTTGTATATGTGAAGCCATTAAATGCTGGGCATAAGTTTCAGTGTCATTTAAGGCCATATCTGTCACACCAGCAAAACTAATCCCTGTTGCCACGGCGACAATCGCAATGGGAAACAGTAAGCGCATACCAAAAACCGCCACTAAAATCCCCCATGTTAGGAAGTATTGTTGCCACTTATCATCCATGCGTTTTAAGATTGAAGCATTAACCACAGCATTATCAAAAGACAAACTAACCTCTAATATACCGAGTATAGCCGTAATAAATGCACCATAAGCGCCAGCCCATAGATAGGACAGTACGATACAAATAAGAGTAACAAGAAAAGAAAGACGAAAATGCTGCATAAAATTATTCCATTAGAAACAAAAAGTACTGTTTAGCGCTTATTAAACAACTGCGGTGATTTAGGTTGCTCTTTTTCTTGCAAACAATGATATGCGGCATTTTCAAAGCGAATTCTCAATGATTGTGTGCTTTTATTTTCTTTAATAAATTTCTCAGCTTCAACTGCTGTTAAATCTTTCAACATAAACTGAGCTATACACATACAAGGCTTCGCGTAGCGCTTCTTGTCATATTCTTTGTTATTTGATTGCGCGACTTCTCTAGCAATACACTCCTCAGCGAAATCATGTTCAAATACATGTTTCTGTATATCGGTTACTGTTGCATCATGACTATGGTCAAAAGGGTTATGTGCCTTTTTGGCTTGCTGCACAGGTTCGTCATCAGAACAAGCATTTAAGATAAGCGCCAAACTTAAACTGAGAACCAACGAACCAAATCTATGTATGTTTTTCTTTTGCATAATGATCAACTAAAAAATAAATAATGTTTACACTAAATAGTGGCTAAAAAATAATGAAGCCTGAATAGTACCATACAACAGGCATGTAAAAAGGATTGCCTCCCAACCTAAGCCTAGAGGCAATCAGCAAAGCAACTATTATTTTTTCGTAAATAACAAACTAAATGTAACGGGCACAGCGGCATTAATACTTTGTAACTTTGCGATATCACGCAGCTTATTAAGCCCTTCCAGTAAACTAAACTTACTCAGCTTAACAATAAGAGGCTGTTTAGAAAAAACCAATAATTTACCTTCTTTTAGTTGTGTAACCTGCACAACTACCGGCAAAGTTTGCTTTACACCATATAAATCAATAACTGCATCTACTGACATCTCTTGGCTATAACCTAATTTGATTGCTTTTATATCTGCAGACTCTATTTTTAAGCTAGCTGTCGCCTCTGGAAATTTAGCAATATTAAAAAATAACGTACGCAAGCGTTCATCTCTAATATCAATCCCTGTATCAACACTACTTAAATCAACTTTCAAAATCGCCTGATTTCCCTTAATACGCCCTTGCATAATCTCAAAACTTTGAATTTCAGTTTTACTAGCATTTTTAGTGGTCGTAAAATTTAATACTGACTTATCCTTATCTAAAACCCAATCAGCAAAAGTAGCTTGAGATAACACCAATAAACTAAAAAAGAAGATTATTTTTTTCATACTTTATATCCCTACGTTTTAAAAAATTATTTTTGAGCGGTAAATATACCGTATTCAACCAATTTATTATGAAATAAATGATGCTGCGCTAAACCTACTTTAAAATTAGCAGTCTGAGTTTTACTCCGCATTCCTAACCACTGACTAATTTTTTGTACCGGCTGCAATCGCTTAGCCACTTTATACATATAGTCTGCAGAGGGCATAGTTTGCTCGGTAATATCATCATACTTAATCTGCTCAAACTTACTGTCAATTAATAGCTGCTCAAATTCAGCACGCAAACATAAATTAGGCACCGCCCAACCATTCAAACAGTCGACTACGAATGGCCAATCTTGATCAGAAACTTCACTTTTAGTCAGAAAGCCATCACAAACTACCACTCGCCCACCTTTACGCAATAAACGATAAGCTTCACGTAAAAACTCACCTTTATCCAAGGCATGACAGACACTTTCCAAGCCCCAAACCACATCAAAGCTCTCATCAGGGTAAGGGGTATTACAAAAATCTGACACATCGAATTCAACCAACTCAGCCACGCCATGGCGTTTTGCATGCAAGCCGGCATAATGCGCTTGCTTCGCACTAATCGTGATAGCCTTCATGGTATTACCATGATTTTTAGCCATCCAGATAGAACTACCACCAATACCACAACCTGCATCAAGCACCTTATCTTCTGATTTTATGCCGGCAGCATCATACAATTTTTGATTTTTATTGAGCAAAGATTGCGTATGTGAGCGAGTATTCTCATCCCAATAACCATAATGTAACGCAAGATCATTACGATTACTCCAAGCAAATAAATAATCCCAGTAGCAAGCATCGTAATGTCTGACAGCATCAGCCCTTAATGCTTCCGGCGATGCATTAGCATCTGTTTGCAAAGGACCGTCACGGTAATCTTGGTTTGGTTTAATAATGTGCATGTTTAATTTTTATTTTTTCTATTAAGATAAGACGTATATTTATACGGTTTGTTTAACGAACCAAAATTTAGCTTTTACTTTAGAGGTCAGTATTAAGGCAGGCCCGGCTCCAGCCATTGCAACGGCATCAACCAAACAATACCACGCTGCCACACCGCTAGGTGGGTTGCCTTGCGTCAAACCAGAAGCGGGGTCAATAGGAACCCATGCCCATGTACCCGCACTAGTACCGATCAACTCTAACCATGTGGTGATAAAAAAAGCCCCCAAATAAATCATCGGTGACTTACCTTTAAATAGATAGATTAAAAACACCACAAACAAAATAGCCCCGATTTGATCGCTGCGCCCTGCATAAGGAGTTAACCCCCAGATCGACCAAGCACCACAAGTGATAACAATAAAAGCAGCTATAGCACGCGCATAGCGCAAGAAAAAACCAGAACGCGCTAAAATAACCGCCGTTAAATACACCATGCCATGCCCTGCGGGAACATACAGAGGAACACCACCAAAACGATAAATATAGCCCTGCATATAAGGTGATGCAAACAACTCACCTACTGTCGCAAATATTAAAGCCACACAAACCTGAGCACGAACTAATTTCGATTCACGCGATAATAAACCTGCTAAAAAAATATAGCCAAAAAATGCCAATGCCCACTGAAGTTTTTGCGGTGCAAAGCCATCTAAAGTTAAACAAATAGCTGTACAGCTAAAGGTAAAAGCAACAATTTTATAATCCAGCACATTATGAGCATAAGCTACTCTAGGCTCAGGAAAATGGCGAAACATATCAGGCTAGCTCCTGTTAATTAATTTATATTTTGTTAACTATTTTAACATAGCATTCCAGTAAGTTATTTATACAAACCAATAAGCAACAAATAAATAACGCACTAATTTCCCAAAAAAAATAAATATCGTAGCCACCAACAAGGGCAATTTCAGCCAACCGCCCGCAAAACACAAACCATCACCGACAACCGGCAACCATGATAACAGTAAACTCCAGTTACCCCAGCGCCTGACCCAAGCAAGTGATTTTTGTTTTTTCGCATCCAGCACATGTTCGGCAGGATATTTCTTGGCGGCCAAAGCGCCTAACCACCAAGTTGTTAATGCCCCTAAAGTATTTCCAACAGTAGCGACCGCCACCAGTAACATCACAGGCTGCAATTGCTCCGACACCAAATAAGCTAATACTGCTTCCGAACCACCCGGAGCAATCGTTGATGAGATAAAAGCACTGACAAATAACCCCCAAACTTCTAGCACAAAACTACTTCCTCTAATTAACAGTCATAAAAAAACCCCTACTGATAAACATCAATAGGGGTTTTTAAAACTTAAAAAATCAAGATCGAATTATTTTTTCTTTACTAAATTAATTAACCAGCTAATCACTTTTACTGTGATATCAACACTCTGTTTAACTAATCCAACTAGATATACAAACACCTCACCAGCACTCATACCTTTAAATTTACGAGCTAACAATGGAGCAAAAATTAGACCGATGGCTAAACCAATAATAGTAAGGCCTGAAAAAAACGAGTCATTACCAATGACTTTATCTTTCATTTCAGTAAGCTCTTCAACGACCGCATCAGACAGACTTTCATCAGGATTTTTATCTGAGTAATCATCCTGAATAACATAAGCTGTTACCCCAGGAATACTGGGTAAGTCGCCATCGCCTTTACCAATTTTTAACTGGCCTTTCATACCTTTTTCCATATGCTGTGCGATATCGCAATGCACTAGGTAAGTTTTATCACCCGGTGGAAAAATTAATGTACCTGTTACTTTACCTGGGCCTGTCACCTCTAAGTGAAACATACCTTTAGGATACAAGTATTTAGGTAAACCATGCATCATCCATTGGTGACGCACATTATCATCATTAACAAAATTAACGGTTAATTTAGTACAAGGCTCAAATTGATACTCCTGCACATCAAAAGCATACATACGCCCTGGAAACTTTTCCGCGTATTTATGTCCTGCATGTACAGTAATTTCCTTAGTTGCAGCAAGACTACTACACCCGCCAGGCAAAACATCTGTGTTTTGCCCCATGACCATAGCACCCGTCATATCCATTAAATGACCGTCACCGTGATCCATCATTGATGTGTGATCTTCAAACTCTTTTTCAGCAAACACGGGAGCTGATAACACTATGGTCAGCGCAGCTATTGATAAATGCTTAATCATTATCATTTCCCCCCTTTCAATGAAGAGATAAAAGCGATCACCTTAACTCTATTAACCACTAAAGTATAAGCTAACAAGCCCAAAAACAAACCAAAGATTAAGTTTCTAAATGAGTTATCTGTCGGTGCTTGAATATCTGCAGACCCAGGCGTTACATCAGGTGCCGCCATTTTACTTGCAGGCGGAGCAACATAACCCTCAGCATCAATTTCACCTAAACTATTCCAGTCATCAATATTTTGCCAAACTGGCAGCTTACGATCATGAAACTTTTTAGTAAATAATGGCGCTATGCTCTCACCAATGGTTTTTGGAAGACCGACTTCATTCAGGTATTTTTTATACACTAAAGCACTAACATTACCACCAGGATTCATACCATTAGTCGTAATACCTTTCTCACGATGATCGTGAAAAATCCAGACACCTTCACCATAACTATGAAAACCATCATCAGTGGTATTGATTTTTAAATCATTACGTTGTGCTGGCGCAATATCATAAACATCACGAGTAATTTGCGCGACAGGATTATGCTCGACACCATCATAATGAGTAATTGTCCCTTTATGTCCATGCGTATGCATAGCCAAGGTTTCACCGGTGCTATTAAACATACGTAGTTTAATATTTTTATCCGGCTCAGCAACAATGATTGACTCTCTTAAAGTGTACGGAAAAGAACGACCATTTAAAGTATGATAATCTTCAGTTGAGTCAGTCATATCATATTCACGATTCATTTTCTTCGCGATTAAACGCGGGTCATTTGATTCCTGAATAATACTATGTAATTCTTTGTCCATCGCATGATAATGCAAGTCATATTCACTATCATAGTCTTCCAAAATCGCTTTTGACGGATGCCTTACTTGCCCGGCACCGACATTGAAAGTTTGCACCCAGTTATTCGGGCGATTTTCTTCAACCACGAACATACCAACCAAACCCATCGCTAAATGCACATGCGTCTGTACGTGACAGTGGTAAACAAAACTACCTGGCACACGCGGGCGTATTTCATAAGTTTTACTTTGGCCTGGCAGGACAAACTTATCACTTGTCTGAGGAACACCGTCATTTCCTTCACCTGAACTATCCACCCAAGGGTGATCTATCCCATGCAAATGAATCGTATGTGGAAAATAATGCGTATTTTCTAGTTGAATCCAAATCGTATCGCCTTGCTCCACACGAATAACAGGGGATGGCGCTCTTAAAAGAGGATTAGCATCAACACCAACAAAACTATTCGTCGCCATACCGCGTGACTTAGGTGCAAATACCCACATACCTGGCTGAACGCCTGGTGCTATATCAAAAGTAGGTACTAGACCTTTAAAATCAGGTGAATGGCCGTTTAGCTCAGCAACTTCTAATTTAATAATAATTAAATCAGGGTCACCATCACCATCCATGTCATTCTTTTTAATAATTCCATCGGCCGCATAATAAGTGTTCATCAATGTTTGCATTGATATATTATTTGTGCCTTTTACTTCGGCGGCAATAGCATATGGATTATCAGGGCTACAACGTAGCGACTCTTGCATATCAACCCCGTCAACGGTCTGAGCGACACGCCATTCAGGGTTATTTTCATTACAAGGCGCTTCAACTTCACCGCTATCTACTTCTACTGTTTTAGGCAAGCTGACAACAGCTGATGCCGCGAACGGCATCAACATGACAGCAGCACCTAATAGCAGTCCTAAAGGATTTTTCTGCATTATTTAGTTACCCTAAAATTAAAAAGAAACAAGCCTTTAAGCTTTCTTAATGTTCGCGATAATTTCATCGACTTTGCTTTTAAAGCCAGCATGAGAAAGGTATAGAACATACAGCCCTGCTAAACCAAATAAAAGATACATAAACATACTTTTTGAACTTGTTACTTGCCCTTTACCGGCCACAAATCCCATATGCGCATCTAGTCTTTCGCCACCATCCTTTAACAAGGTAATATGAATTAAATATTTACCTGCTTCTGGTACACCGTTATCTAGTTTCAAGATAACTGACCCTGACTTATGCTTTTTTGCTTCCATAAAAAACACACGAGTACCTTCTGGCTCTTTAGTCACTTCAAATTCAACAGCCATATTACGAAATCTAATATCTTGATAATCAAATACTAACTGTGTCATGGTTCCTGTATCAGGAAGGTTTCCACAAAAATCTTCCGCAGGATAAGCAAGAGGTTGGTAAGCGGTATAATGAATCCAATGCTCTGGTTCTAATTCAAATTTACACTGATCAGTGTCTGTACCCGCAGCTCCACCATGAGCCCATAATGTTGCAGAAAAAAACAAACCTGCTAGGGTTAAAAAACTTGATTTTATGATGCTTTTTCTCATAACTCTTCCTCTTAAAATATTTATTATAATTATTAACAACTCTTATCCCACTACCAAGCTAATGAGGCGCGGAATTCAAATTAGAACTCTAACATATAGCCTTTAACAAAGGAAGGTTATCTCCCTACACTGGACACATAAAAAAAACAATCAAGCCATTGATTTTAAAGCCATTTAAGTTACCAAGCCCTATCTATCCAATTGATTTATAAAACAAAATATCGCTTATGTAATTATATTGGCACAATGTACATTATCTTTACATGTTCATTGACTAAATGTATTATATCAGATTTTACTTATATTGCTATTGCTATTGCTATCCCGCTCAGCTTTTCGTAAAATTTTAATAATTATCTTTCCGCAACCTAAGGTTCATCAATGTCTCATCTAACAAACTCTCCAGAATGGTTGGCTTTAAAAGCTCACCAAAAAGATGTTAACCCGTTACATATCAGAGACTTATTTGCAACCGACCCCAAGCGATTTAACACCTATTCAACGTCATTTGATGATCTATTATTTGATTTTTCAAAAAACAAAATCACCGAAGAAACATTACCACTACTCTTTAAGTTAGCTAATGCAAGCCAATTAAAAACACATATTGCCGATATGTTTGCTGGCAAACGTATCAATAAAACAGAAAATCGCGCTGTATTACATACCGCACTACGTAATCGTAGCAATACGCCAGTTTATGTCGACGATGTTGACGTTATGCCACAAATCAATCATGCCCTACAAAAAATGCGTGATTTTTGCAGCGCCATTCACTCTGGCGAATGGACTGGCTACACAGGCAAGCGCATTACTGATATCGTCAATATAGGTATCGGTGGTTCAGATTTAGGCCCAAAAATGGTTACCAAGGCACTTACACCCTATGCTATTGAAGGCATGAGCGTGCATTTTGTGTCTAATATTGACCAAGCAGATTTAGTTGAAACGCTGAACCAAGTACCACCAGAAACGACTTTATTTTTAGTTGCATCAAAAACATTCAGCACTCACGAAACCATGACTAACGCTTCTTCAGCGCGTTCTTGGCTCCTAAAACATGCGAATAACGACAAATCAGCTGTAGCAAAACATTTTGTTGCCCTCTCTACGCACAAAACGAATGTCGCAGAATTTGGCATAGATCCACATAATATGTTTGAATTTTGGGATTGGGTTGGCGGTCGCTACTCTCTCTGGTCTTCCATCGGCCTATCGATTGCACTTTATCTAGGCATGGAGAACTTTGAAGAATTATTAACCGGTGCGCATGAAGCAGACAAACATTTCCAAACAACGCCATTCGAAGAAAACATCCCAGTAATTATGGGCTTATTAGGTGTGTGGTATAACAACTTCTTTAACGCAGAATCGCACGCAATGCTACCTTATGATCATACAATGCAATTTTTTGCAGACTATTTTCAACAAGGCGACATGGAAAGTAACGGAAAAAGTGTTGACTTAGAAGGCCAACCTACTGATTACAGTACCGGACCTATTATTTGGGGACAGCCAGGTACTAATGGCCAACATGCTTTTTATCAGTTGATTCATCAAGGCACTAAATTAATTCCTTGTGATTTCCTAGCTCCCGCTCAAAGTCATTACGACTTAGCAGAACATCACGACATTCTTATTTCCAACTTTTTAGCGCAAACCGAAGCATTAATGAAAGGCAAAACAGCCGACGAAGTTAAAACTGCGCTAGGTAGCGATGCCAGTGAAAACCTCATTGCCTCAAAAGTGTTTTCAGGTAACAGGCCGACTAACTCATTTCTATTTAAAAAACTAACACCACATACTCTCGGTAAATTAATTGCCCTATACGAACATAAAATATTCGTACAAGGAAAAATTTGGAACATCAATAGTTATGATCAAATGGGCGTAGAGCTAGGTAAAATTCTAGCAGTAAAAATCTTACCCCAGCTTGAAGGTGATACACCCGTGACTTCTCACGACAGCTCTACCAACGGCTTAATAAATTATTACAAGAAAACACGTTAAGCCCTCTACCTTGTTGCTGCTACAACGTTTTTTTTTAATACTGCTGCTTCCTTTATTAAACGCATGTGATGTGTTTCAAAGTGAATCAGCAGTTGAGAAAGCGACACCAGCCCCAACCCTCCAATATAAAAATCAACTTGAGCGCGTCAAAAAAACTGGCCTATTAACCGTATTAACTCGTTACGACCCTACTACTTACTATGAAAGCGCTGATGGTTTTACTGGCTTGGAGTATGATTTAGTTCAATTATTTGCCCAGCACTTAAACGCTAAAATCAAATTTATTATTCCTGACACTTTCGCACAAATCCTGCAAAGAGCCCAAACTGGTGAAGCTGACTTTGCCGCTGCAGGTATAACTATCACTCCAGATCGCCAACAACAATTCTTATTCACCCCTCCCTACCAAGAAATCACCGAGCAAATCATCTATCGCTCCGGAACAAAATCTCCAAAAACAATAGCCGACTTAAACGGTGGAATTTTAGAGGTTGTACAAGATACTAGCCACATCGAAACGCTACTGCAATTACAAAAAAATAACCCAAACTTACAATGGTTTACCAATAAAAACTTAGATACCGACGGACTGCTCTACCTAATTAATGCAAGACTTATCGATTACACCGTTGCTGACTCGAACCAAATCATATTAATTCGACGCTTCTACCCTAAATTAAACGTCGCTTTCGATATCAGCCCGCCCCGGCAACTTGCGTGGGCTTTCCAAAAATCAGCTGATACCAGCCTTTACGACGAGGCGACTCAATTTTTCAAAAAAATCACCAAAAACAAAGTACTGAAGCAACTACTTGAGCGTCATTATGGTCATACCCGAAATATTAAGTATGTAGGTAACTGCACTTTCCGCCTACATTTTGAAAGCTTGCTACCTCAATACCAAGCGCTATTCCAAGAAGCCGCTGAAAAATACGCTTTCGACTGGCGAATATTAGCAGCTATTAGCTACCAGGAATCTCACTGGAATAAAGATGCGGTCTCACCAACCGGCGTAAAAGGCCTGATGATGCTAACTAGAGCAACAGCCAAACAAGTAGGTGTAAAAGACAGAACCAACGAAAAAGAAAGTATTTTTGGTGGTGCGCGCTACCTAAAACAACGTCTCAAAAAGATTCCCAAACGAATTCCCGAGCCGGATCGCACTTGGTTTGCCTTAGCATCTTACAATATAGGCTTTGGTCATTTAGAAGATGCGCGCATCATTACTCAAAAATTAGGTAAAAATCCTGATAAATGGATTGATGTTAAACAGGTACTGCCTTTACTTACAAAGAAGAAATGGTACTCACAAACCAAGCATGGCTACGCAAGAGGTAAAGAGCCTGTGATTTATGTAGACAATATTCGCGCCTATATAGATTTACTACTCTGGTACACCAATAACAAAGAAATTGAAGAAATAACAGCGATGCCCCCACTACCACTTAAGGCTCCTTAAAATTTTACATAAGTCGCACAAACCTTCGCTGAAAATCATGGAAACGGAGCTTAGCTAAGTAATGATTTTTAGCCCGCAGTAGGCGACAGGAGTCCCAAGTATTTCATCAGGCAAGATGGCGCGCCAGTTATTCTTCTGCTAAAATTTTATTTTTCTCTTACAACTGAGGGTCTCCAATATGCTAACTAAAACTTTAACCTTGCTTGCACTCAGCTCTACACTAATAGGCTGCGCTCATACATCTGGCGGAATTGCAGCATCAAATATTCCCCTCGAGCCAGGAAGCTATCGTGAACTTGGTAAAGTGGTCGGAGGCGACTGCCAATATAGCCTTTTAGGGATAATCCCACTAACAGGAGGCAACCAAACCCATTCAGCACTAGAGGATGCCTTAAACGACATCCCTAATACTAGCGCATTAGTACAAATCACTTCAGATACCTACAACCAATATTGGATTTTATGGAGTAATAATTGCACTCAAATTCATGCAACGGCTGTAACGACAAAATAAGTGGCGCGTAAATAACAACCCTAGTAAAATAAGTACATCAGAAAGCAGTGTTTGAACGTAAAGGCATTAAACCTTGTTATCAGTTGTTGTTCTGTTATCGCCATACATTTTTATATTTTAAGGAGTTTTCAAATGGCAACTGGTAAAGTAAAGTGGTTTAACAACACAAAAGGCTTTGGTTTTATTGAGCAAGCTGACGGCGGTGATGATGTATTTGTTCACCACTCAGTTATACAGGGAGATGGGTTCAAGACACTAGAGCCCGATCAAGTTGTTACTTACGATGTGGAAAATGGCGAAAAAGGTTTATCTGCAATTAACGTAACTGCTCAATAAATATACGCAACACTAAAAAGGCTCCTTTATGGAGCCTTTTTTTTGCCCGTAATAAACCTTAGACACATACCTTCCAGTAATGGCATATCCATATACCGATCAACCGTATCAGCCATTAAATCAATTCCCTGCTCCCGTAGCGCAATAAAATCTACAGACTGTATTTTCTGCACGCCCGCCCATTGTAAAAGAGCCGAACAAGCCTCCGGCTGATCAAAAACACCATGTAAATAAGTACCTAAAACCTGCTGATCGCTAGATATGGCTCCTTCTCGCACACCACCTTCGAGCTCAATTACTGGTGCTAACAAGGCTGGTCCTTCAGAAATGCCCGCATGAATTTCATAGCCGCGCACAACTGCATCAGCCATTAATAGTCGCCCCGTGACTTGATTTAAAATTTTATCTTCATTTAAGGTCGTTTGCATATCCAACAACCCCAGCCCTTTGCTAGACCCTGACTTACCCTCAATACCCAAAGGGTCATGCAACAGATTACCGAGCATTTGATAGCCACCACAGATCCCCATAACTTTGCCACCGTAGCGCAAATGCTGAAAAACAAACTTCTCCCAGCCTTGCTCTCTAAGCCACGCCAAATCATCTCGAACTGACTTACTGCCCGGCAAAATAATTAAGTCTGCTTTTGCCACCAAATCCGGCTGACTACTGAACTGAATATTCAGTCCTTTATTTAAACGCAAAACATCAAAATCCGTATGATTACTCATACGCGGTAAACGAGGAATGACAATATTAAAAGCCCCTCCCTCAACCTCCGACTGCTTTACTTCAACACTATCTTCAGACTCTAAATACAGATCATGCAAATAAGGCAGTACGCCTAATACCGGTTTTCCTGTGCGTTGCTCCAACCAATCAATACCGGGCTGTAAAATATCAATATCACCACGGAAACGATTAATGACAAAACCCAATACCCTTTGCTGCTCAGACTCGCTTAATAAATCTAAAGTACCCACTAAATGCGCGAACACCCCGCCTCTATCTATATCAGCCACAATAATAACCGGACAATCAACTGCTTCTGCAAAGCCCATATTCGCGACATCTCTATCGCGCAGATTAATCTCTGCTGGGCTCCCTGCGCCTTCGACCACCACACGCTGGTAGCTTTCCTCTAAACGCGTAAAAGAATCCAAAATAACTGGCATCGCTTGTGCCTTGTAGGCATGATAAGCTTTCGCATCCAGATTTTTCACAGCCTTCCCTTGGAAAATAATCTGCGCAGTTTTATCTGAATTCGGCTTCAATAAGACAGGGTTCATATCCGTATGAGGTGGCAAACCACAAGCCATCGCTTGCACTGCCTGAGCACGACCGATCTCCCCTCCCTCAGTAGTAACCGCACTATTTAATGCCATATTTTGCGGCTTAAAAGGAGCGACCGAATACCCTTGGCGCTTAAAATAACGACACAAACCCGTAACTAATGCACTTTTTCCCGCATCAGAAGTCGTTCCTTGAACCATAAGCGTTATTGCTGGCATTGATTTCCTTTTATATTAAGCATAGAGTCTCTAGCGCTGTGAAATAGCTTGCAAGGCAGACGTTAAATGCGCCCACTCAGCTCCGTTCGCAGGCAAGCCAAAGCGTAAACTTGCAGGCTGCATAAAAAACCGGGTAAAAACAGCCTGTTTTGCAAGTAAGCCATGAATATCTGCGGCATTTTCCACAACTACCCATTGAAATAGTGGAGTAGAACCTGCTGGCATTAATTGATAGCCACTCAGCAAATGAGCCAAACGTTCACTATCTTGCTGTAGCTTCATTCGCGTATCGCCTTGCCACTGCTTATCTTGTAGCGCACAAACCGTCACAAAGCGGGTAGGATTACTTAACGCCCAAGGGCCAAGCAACTCAGCCAATTGACCTAAAATATCAGCTTCAGCTAAAACAAACCCTGCTCGAATTCCAGCCAAACCAAAAAATTTGCCGATAGAACGCAAAATGATTAACCCCTTTAAAGGCGCATAAGCACTTAAACTTAACTCAGGCACACAATCAATAAAAGCCTCATCAACAATCAACCAACCATTTTTTTTCTGCAACACATCTAGCCAAGCCAAACACCGCTCTTTACTAAACTGGCAAGCACTAGGGTTATTTGGATTAACCAATACCAAACAATCCAATTGATCAATATGCAAGTCAATATCGTTAGCCGACAAGCTCACTATTGTATGCCCCGCTTTTTGCCAGGCATGCGCATGCTCTGCATACGATGGCGCTACAAGTCCAACTATGCTCGATTTACGCAACTGAGGTAAAGCCTGAATAGCTGCTTGCGAACCTGCAACCGCCAATAAAGAATTACATTGATAATAGTTCTGCGCAGCGTCAATGAGCCCATCCAAACTCTCCGGCAAGCGCAGCCATACAGAATCTGGAATTTTTGGAATAGGGTACCCATTCGGGTTGATGCCCGTAGACAAATCAGTCCAGTCTCTCACTGGAATTTGATATTTTTGTGCCGCTTCCAGCAAGCACCCGCCATGTTTAAGCAACAAATTCCCCTAGAAAAATAACCCACAACCATAATAGCGCCGTTAAAACGACCAATAAATTAGCACGTCTTATATCGTCATTAACCACAATATACCCAACTCCCAAAATAGGCTTATTTTTTAGTAAGCCATGATAAATCGCAGCCCCACCTAATTGCACAGTCAGACAACCCGCGCCGGCACTCATAACCACACCCGCATTTGGACTTTCGCAAAAAGGGCCTTGTGTTCGCCAACAAAACCAAGCTTTTTTGCTATCGCCCAGTAATAAATAACTTAAAGCAGTCAACCGAGCTGGTAGCCAATTCAATACATCATCTAAACGCGCTGCAGCAAATCCAAAATAAAAATAACGCGTATTTTTATAGCCCCACATTGCATCCAAAGTATTGCTTAATCGATAAAATAACGCGCCTACAGGGCCAGCAATAATAAACCAAAAAATCGGTGCAAAAACGGCATCTGCGCCATTTTCCAGTGTTGTCTCTATGGTTGCTTTACGAATTTGTAACTCATCCATTTTCTCAGTCTCGCGACTTACAATCATAGAAATGGCTAACCGAGCCTGCGCCAAATCACCTTGCTGCAAAGGCCGGTAAACCGCCAAAGTATGCTGCAATAAACTTCTAGGAGCAATACAGAGATAAAGAATAATAGGACTTAGCCATTGATTTAAAATTTCTGGCTGCGTCAACATAAAAACGACAATATTTATCGGCACAATAGCCAAAGCCAAAGCGAGGAAACCATAGGCTTTTTGCTTTACACTAGATTCATGATTCGATTGAATAAATTGCCTTTCTAAATAACTCGCCCACTGACCAAAAAATACCAATGGATGCCATTTTTTAGGCTCCCCCAATAAAACATCAAGTAACAAGGCAAGAAAAAGCGCAAGAGCAATAGACATCTAGTAAACCACCCTAGCTTGAGAAAATTTAAAAGATAAAAAAGAGGCGTGCAGACAGATAGTAATTTTACACCAATCACATACCAATAGGCACAAACTAGAAGGTCTAAAAAGAATAATTAAGATCTGTTGAGGTCAAATTTTAGGCATAAAAACCAGCCCAAAGCTAGATTTCTTATATCATCCTCTCTGGTAGACTCTCTGGAATTCGAGCTCGGGGCAGTCGCATTAAAAGAATCCTGCAAACCCTTTTATTCCAGCAGTGTCCATTATAGTTCATTTCAAAAACAACCCATACCTCTAAAAGGGTAGTAAAGTGCTCGGAATGTGGGAATTTAAAAGTGCTAGTTATACAGAGTTATTTACGATGCCGTTCAGTCCTCCTCCTTAGCAAGGAGGGGGACTGAACGGTTACAAGACCCATATCATCTTGAACAATCCTATTTTTCGATTACTTATTTTCTCCACACTTACCTTCACCGCATTTGCCTTCTGCCGCCTTTTCTACAGCAGCCTCGACCTTTGCACCACATTTACCTTCGCCACAAGCACCATCCTTTGCTTTCTTCATGCCCTGTTCTTTTGCTGAATCAGCTTGATTCATATAGCCCGATGATAGTTCTTCTTGTCCAAAAAGGTTATTTTCAGAAGTAGCACAACCCGTGACTAGCCCTACAACCAATGATGTACCAATAGCAAATTTTGTTTTATTAATCGTTTTCATAAATGTTCCTTTAATTAAGTGGTTTTTACTTTTAGTGAATTTATCAGTCGGCGCAATAACTCAAACCTTACATTCACTATCCTAAATATCATTAAATATTTTCTTTCTTATGTTCTTCATACCAAAAGAATCACGCACTCTTTAAATTTAACTGCGCTTTGCTCAATAACTTCCTGTGTAATCTTTTTTTCCTATTTCCACCCCATGATGCCGTAGTATTGCGTAAGTAGTGGTCAGGTGAAAATTGAAGTTGGGAATAACAAAATCAAATAAATAAGCTTGTCCTAAAAAGTTAAGCTCTCGGCTACCAAATTTTACTGTAATTTTGCGATCTTCACTGCCATCTATTTGTCCCGCACTAACACTTTCTAAAAATACCCTAGTCTTCTCAATACGTGCTTGCAGCTCGCTAAAACTACTTTCATTATCTTCGTAGCTTGGCACCTCAATACCCGCCAACCGGGCAGCACAACCTTTCACCATATCAGTTGCAATCTGTACTTGACGACTAAGTGGAAACATATTTGGTGTTAAGCGCGCATTCACAAAAATAGACGGGTCGATTTTTTTTGCTTCGGCATGAGCGGCTGCTTTATCTAGTATTGCAGATAAATTAGCCAACATACGTAAAAAAGAAGGGATAGAGGCTTGGTACATGGTTAATGACATAGTGCTAACTCCAATAAATGTTGAGTTAATATTTGATGGCGGCGTAATAATTACATCACCACCTTATAAGTGTTACGTGCGATAAATCGTTTCAATCAAGTGAAAACCGAATTTAGTTTTGATGGGGCCATGTACGGTCAAGACTGGCTTCTTAAAAACCACATTATCAAACGCTTTGAGCATTTTACCTGGGCCAAACTCACCAAGATCACCACCCTTTTTTGCTGAGCTACATAGCGAATGCTTTTTAGCAAGGCTCGCAAAGTCTGCCCCGCCAGCTAATTGCCGCTTAACCGTTTCCGCTTCTTCTTTAGTTTTTACTAAAATATGTCGTGCGCATGCTTTTGCCATTAATCAGCTCCAACTTTACTGTACAAAAGTAATGTTTTTCTCGACATTTTTGTCCATTTTCATATCTTCACAGCCTGTGATTAGGGTAACGACAGCTAAAATACACATTATCTTTTTCATAACTTATTCCTCATTTTATTTACTTCAAAATATCATCTAGCCAAGCTTATCTACGGAGACTCAATCACCATTTTTCCATCAAACTGAGTAACCCTAAACTTTTTCAGCACCGACATGCCAATTAAAACCTGATCCAACTTATCTAAAATGACAGCCTGCGTATTATATAAAGTAATCGAGCCTATAACTAAAGTCGGTATCTTGGTTTGGTACGCCCTTACATTCCCAGCTGCCGTATTGCTAATCACTGCAGGACCAAATTTTAATCCTGCCCGTTTAGCCAACTCGCTCGGCAGCGCAACACGTGTTGCTCCGGTATCAATCATAAATTCCATGACTTGATTATTAACCATCCCAGCTCCCGAATAATGCCCTTGCCGATCTGCTGAAATAATAATGCCCTTTTCTGTGCTGGTAATTGGATTTTCAAATAGCATTGGCTGAACAACATCATTCGGATGCTCAATAGCATAAGTGGGCGATTGTCTACGCAATAAGTTATCCGCAGCTAAATACATAAGCACAAAAGCAAATACGACAAATATCAGTGGCTTCATACTTGCTACATACGGTTTATAGACTCACCATCGATCAGTGAAATCCAACCAATAGTAATTCTATAAACCAGCCAGAATATAGTTATAAACAAAGTAAAAATACCGATACCCATGCCAAAAGTAAACGCGGTAAAAGCTAATCCAGCCAGTGTGACCCAACAGGTTTTTATTTGCCAATTAAAATGTGACTCCAGCCATGTACCCTGTACATCATTACGCTTATAAAGATTAAGCCCTACGCCCACTAATAAAGGTAAAGTCGCAAATATAAAGCTAAGTGCTTGGCATAAGTAAACCGTAGCCGCGACTCGTTTTAATGCCTGTAATTCTTCATCTGATAAATTATTCATATTGCTCTCCTATAACTGGACAGTTCCCTATAAAGAATACACCCAAAACTTATACCCCACTACACAGGAAATTAATGCAGCCACTAATAAAGCATGAGTTAATTCTGTAGAGTAAACTCCTGCCCACCTATCTTGAGAATCTCACTGCGCCCATTAGCGGACTGAAGTCCGCCCTACCGAGCTATGAATTAATATAATATTGCCAATCAGCGACTGCTTGCTTTGTTTTCTCACTCGCCTGAATAATCTTTAAATCAGCTAAAGGGATTTCATAAATAACATCGTCTACTTCAACCTCGACCATGGCCATAAAACATTCAAAATCTTCTTCACTATCATATTCTGAATTCATCAATTCAAGTACGGTGACAATGGTATTGGATACAATAGATAACTTCGAGGTTCCCGTGTATTCAGCCTTAAAAGGGCAAGTTATATTATCGACTAAATAGAGCGTCCAGCCTTGGCCTTGCTGATATTCATCGTAGCAATCTGCTAGTATTTTATAATCAATTCTATATTGATGGTTGGTATCAATCATGAGCTAATAAAAAGCTTACTTAACTTAACACTCCAGTACAACTCGATCCCTGCCCTGCTGTACAGCCATAACAATGATCAGCAACCTCAACCGGCAGGCCCTCTGGCATTTCCTCTAATAACTGACTTAAATGCGTAACACTCCCAGCCAACGGCATCTCTAGCATTTGATTGAAATCACAATCATAAACGTAACCTTGCCAATCAACGCTTAATAAACTTTTGCACATAACTTGGTCAAGATTTTCTGCTTGATACGATTGCTTTAATAGATTCAGATAATCGTCAAACTGCCCTTTTGCATGTAAAACCGCGCCAAAGCGTTGAATTGGCATATTGGTTATAGTGAATAATTGATTAAATTGTAAATTAAAATGCTCACTGAGAAACTCTCGGTAAGCTGTTTCTAATTGCAGTTGAGGTGCTGGCAATGCCATACCTTGTGGATTAAAGACCAAATTTAAAATTAAACCACTATCTTTTTGACCATAACCCAGCACATTTAACTTTTGCAAAGCGTCAATAGAAGCGGTAAACACACCTTTTCCGCGTTGCGCATCTACATTATCTTCCATATAACAAGGCAAGGAAGCAATCACTTCGACTTGCTGTTCTGCTAAAAATTCAGCTGTCTCTTCATAACCTGGTTCAACAAGAATCGTTGGATTACAGCGCCCCATAACATGCAGGCCTTGTTTTTTCGCTTCTATCACTAACCAACGAAAATCAGGATTCATTTCAGGTGATCCGCCCGTTAAATCGAGATATTTAATTTTATTTTTCGCGGCAAACTGCAAAGCTATTTGCATCGTTTCACGGCTCATTAATTCTGTGCGATTAGGGCCAGCATTAACATGACAATGTGTGCAGCTTAAATTACACAGATAGCCTAAATTCATTTGTAGCGTACTTAAATTACCACGGCGAATGGCTGGGAAATCACTATTGAGCAGTAAAGGTTTAACGTCGTACATCTTGATAGGATTGTTTAGGTTTGAAAAGGTGAGCTGACTGAACGTCCAGAAAACGAAGCAATTCATATTGCTCCGGCAAGGGCTCAGCTAAGTTCAATAAGGCATCGCGTAAAAGTAATAAATCACTGACTTCATCAACATCGCGTAAAGCTACTAAGATTTTTACTTCTCCAAGCGGTTCAATTCTATTTAAAAACTGAGCACCTGTATCTGCCTGACTATAAACAACCTCTGTCCACACGTAGTCTGGTACCTGACAATTACCACCAAAAACCCAGAAGCCACCATCAACACTTGGACCAAAAGAAAATCGTGCATGCTCTTCACGTGCTAACCACGTAACAGCACCGTGCAATTCAGAAACCGTCATTTGAGGAATATCAGCGCCCACAAGCAGCACAAAATCATGCTCTTGTAATAGCGTATTATAGATATGCGCCATGCGTTCACCTAATCCGCCCTCACCTTGCCACACACATGGCTGATCTCCCCAATAGTTATGATTTAAGGCGGATTGTTCAGCAACGGCATAATAACTTTGAATACCTGATTGCTGGCTCAGCTCTTGAGTAACTGAGGCAACAGATCGAGAAGAAGCCAAATGAAAGGCTTCAGCAGCCTCTTGCCCCAGAGTAGCGGCTAACCGAGTTTTTACTGGAGAAAGCCCTGGCGTTTTGACAAATATAGCGATTGCTCCGCTCATAAGGTCAATGCCCCTTTACAATGAAGATAAAAATAAAATGCGTATAACTATTAACAACAAGCCGCTCCAGATTCTAGCGACAAACTAGTATTGGGTGGCGCGCAATCAAATAAACCAAAATGCGTCGCTTTATCACCGATAAGATCAAAATGCTTGGCGTAACGGCTTAAAGCCAACATGTCATAGCTATTACCACACACGCGTAACGGCTTACCTTTTTCAAAATGATGATGATCATCTAAATCAAAAGCATGCGGATGCTCGGCTATCGTACCTTTATAGGTCGCTAATTGACCAAAGTCTTCACAACGATCTTCCAACGGCATTTTAAAAGCACGAACCGTAACAGAACGAAACTTAACCATACCGATTTTAGCTTCCACTTCTGGGTCCTCCAACGCAATTGGGCTTTCTTTTACCACACGTACATCAGGACAGCCCAAATCTTGCATAATTCGACGAAAATCCTCCCAATACAAAGCGCCACCTAAACACTCACCCAGTAATACCGGCTCAGTTTTAAGTGCATCAGGTATACGGCGGTCGGCATAAACATCAGAAAAATAAATTTCTCCACCCGGTTTTAATACACGCATAATTTCCGCTAAAACCTTCTCTTTATCTGGCGATAAATTAATTACACAGTTTGAAACAACTAAATCAATAGAATTATCAGCAACCCCTGCGGCAGCTAAGTCTTCCATATAGCCCTGTTTAAATTCAACATTAGACTGCGCATAACCATAGCGCTCAGCGTGCCAATCACAATGCTCTTTGGCGATTGCTAGCTGCTCTTCGGTCATATCGACACCAATAACATGACCTCGTTCACCAACTAAACGTGATAATAAATAACAGTCACGTCCCGTACCACAGCCCATATCTAAAACGGTTGCGCCGTGTAATGCCGGCGGTAAAGGTGTGCCACAACCATAGTAGCGCGCAACGACTTCAGGATGCAAATCAGCCAACAAAGAACGTAAATGAACAGGAACTGAATCCAAAGTGCAACAAGCACTGGTTTTTAAATCTTCGCTAGACTGTAGTACCTGCCCATAATAATTTTGTACTGATTCTGTGATGGCTGTGTCGCTCATATACGCTCCGAGAAATAAATAATGACGCAATCGGGTATAACCCTAGAAAACGTGGTTATATGCAGATTTTCTTATAGGTCGTAAAGATACAGGATTCCTTACAAATAAGTGCAAATTATTTTCTTAACTGATCTCCACTAATGCCAACTAACTATAAAAGTGTCGTCACCCTATGCTTTTAACAGGAATCTATTGAAAACGTTTAGATTCTCGAGAAAGCTTGTGCCCAAACTACGATTTTCAATGTAGACTGCGTTTAGCCATCTATAATTTTGCTATTAACCCTTATATTACAATACTTCCCTTCTTCTGCTCTTTTGAAAAACACCACGTTTAATCACCGGCAAGTATGGCAACTAGCCTTACCGATGATCATTGCTAATATTTCTACGCCTTTACTAGGCCTAGTTGACACCGCAGTCATGGGGCATTTGGATAATGTTCAATTCCTTGCGGCCGTTGCCATTGCTACGCTTATTTTTAGCTTTCTTTTCTGGGGCTTCGGTTTTTTACGTATGGGCACTACCAGCCTTAGCTCACAAGCATTTGGCGCCAATAACCCTTTGGAACTAAAAGCCATATTACTACGCGCCCTATTGATTGCTTGCAGCCTTGCTTTAGGCATTTTGTTACTACAAAAACCCATTGCTGCCCTTTGTTTTTATTTGCTTGATAGTCACAAAGATTTAGAAATTTTAGCGCAACAGTATTTTTTTATACGCATTTGGAGCGCGCCAGCTACTTTATGCCAATATGTTATTTTAGGCTGGTTTTTAGGCTGTCAAAACACCAAAAGCCCACTCGCCATCATTATCACTACCAACTTATGCAATATCGGTTTGGATCTATTATTTGTTAACCATTATGGAATGAATGCTGATGGCGTAGCGCTGGCTTCAGTTATCTCTGAATATATTGGCTTAGCATTGGCAATCTTATTGCTGATCAAAAGCATACCGCATAGCCACCATCCCCTATCTTGGCCTCTCATATTGCAAGTCGATAAGATCAAAGCCATGCTACTGATCAATAGCCATCTATTTGTACGCACTTTATGCTTGATATTTACCTTTGGTTTTTTTACCGTGCAAGGCGAAAAACTAGGCAGCACAATACTAGCAACTAATACTATTTTGCTCAATTTTCAAACTTTTATGGCTTATGCGCTTGATGGCTTTGCTCATGCTGCCGAAGCATTAATAGGCCGCGCCCTAGGTGCCAATAATAAACGATTGTTTCAACAATCGCTAAAATCAACAGCTCTCTGGTCTTTAGTTGTTGCCTTGCTCTTTACGCTATTTTATAGCTATGCAGGTAAAGCTGTTATCAATAGCCTGACGCATTTAAACGCCGTCCGCGAGCAAGCCTACGAATTTATTCCTTGGGTCATTGCTTTACCGTTAATTTCTTTTATCAGCTTTCTTATGGATGGTGTATTTATTGGCGCAGCTCTATCCAAGCAAATGCGCGACACAATACTCTTATCACTTTTTTTTGTTTTTTTGCCGGCTTGGTACTTCTCTCAACACTTGGGAAATCATGGCTTGTGGTTTGCTCTGACACTGTTTATGTTATCTCGCAGCCTAATAATGCTAGGTATCTATTTATATTACAAAAATAAACTATTCAAGCCTTGATTCCACGTATACCGTGCTCTGTAGAGCTTTTTAGATCTGCTAATAGAATAATGATAGGATTTTACAATATATTTACAGAGCCCAGATTCACTTTAGATAATAGTGTTGAACCGTAGTAGGTTTTGGTGATTTGGAGGTTTCCTAACAGTAGCGAACCAGCGGCAACAACAGCTGCTACAAAATCCCAAGCACTAATGTATGTACCCCCAACCCCCACTGTACGCAGTGATGACAGTTCTTTAAGATGATAATTAAGATTGACAGGGTCAACTATGTTTTGTAATCCGACCGAGCCTGACGTGTCAGATGATGCGTTGTTGGAACTAATGGATAACGGACTATAGTTCTCTGTCACTCCCACACCAGCAACAGCAACAGCAACAAACGTACAGTGATTAACTTTCACCAAGCTATTCAGGCCAACCGTTATTGATGTCAATATTAATATCTACATCAACTTCAGATTCAAGAAAATTTCCGTATGCTCGTAGTGCCTTAACTCTTACCCAAATAGCTTTTATGGAGTCCATCTCAACTTGTTCAGCAGTTGTTAGCACACCACCAGATAGTTTAATGTCTTGTAGTTCCGTTGTTCTGGCTGTTGCATTAAGCTGCTTTATTAATAAGTCATTTCCTTTAGCAGGTAAATTAAATATCAAGGCGATTTTAGATGCAGTTAAGTAGTCTATTTCAACTTTTAGTTTTGTGAGTTTGGCAACGTTTAGCTCTTCAACAGTAACAGCTCTATTTAAGTTTACATCTGCGAATGTTACTGAGTAATCAGCTTCATTCCTGCAGCTGTAACCAGTCGATCCTGGTATATCGAAAAATTCTATCATTGTGAAACTACTCCTGAAATCCTACACCAATTAGAAGTGCAATCTCCGATATTAATATTTCTCTGTAGCATATAATATGTGTGTTTACCTGCTGCACTAATCATCGTGCCAGGCACATTGTAGGCTAATGAATAGGATGTCATATACGTAAGTGCCTGTGCTGCAGAGGGAGAATTTGATGTGGATTGGTTGTCTCCTATTAAGATTGCAACTCCACTACTGGAGTTGTTTGTTTTTAGGTTTGAGGCAATAGTTATCACAGGTACATTTTGGGCTAAACCGATAACAAATCTGTAACAGTGAACACCATTACCACCTGCATACTCCCTATATGCACCATTTGTGGTGAGGGTGGATGCCCAGTCCCCAGTTGTGTAAGTACAAAACCTTCCTTCTCTGTTATAGACGTTCCACACTCCACGAAATAATTCACTATCTTCACAAGTAGTGATCGTTTTAGGTAGTATAGTGCCTAACCACAACCGTGTTTTATCCCCAGATTTACAATATCGTCCATCTTGTATTGTAGTTGCTGTAGTTTGTGTCGAATCAGAAGCCCAAGCCAATATCTCAAGCGTAGGTACCCCACCGTTTAAATAGCAGAATACATCATGTGGAAAAGTATTCGCCAAGGTTCCAAGCGCTATACTTAATTCAGTAAACTGGAATTCCATCCATATGCTGCCATCCCACAACTGTATAACATCATGGACATAGGGTACGTAATATATATTGGGTGCTGCCACAATATCGCTACTTGGTAGTGCATCACCCGAAACCAGTGAAAGTCTCCCACCAGGTCTCATTGTTGAATGTCCTAAGCCAATCCTATTCTCAACATATGTTGTTGTTGCAGTATCTTTGTTTATATCTTCAACAGTATTATCTGTTTTCAGCACATGTAGCGTACCATCTGCAGTGTTAACACCAATCTGACCATCTGCTAGATCTGTGTTTAACCAGGTATATCCTGTTGTAGCTTTGCGTTTGTGTTTTATTGCCATTAATTGAATTCCTTTTCGGTAGGCTAGATGAGTTTATTTATGCAAACTAAACAGAAGTCATTCCCTATAACCTTCTGATAACTTAAAATGTGCCATCATCTACGTCCTGAACGTACTCAAGTGCAGTACCAGCAGCATTAACTTTCACAAAGAAACTATTGGCACCAGAAAAGTTAGCTGGAGTGTCATTCAAAGCAGTAAATTCCGTTACACCAGAACCCGCAGCCATTGCTGTCCATACTGATCCATTCCAAGTTAATACTTGGTTGGTCGAAGGTGTCATTGCTGCAACATCATTCAGTGCTTCAATACTCAGAGTAGCTACTTCTGTATCAACTGCAGTGTTGAAATCAGTTACATCTGATGCAACCAAAGTAACAGCACCCGTTTTACCTGCCACTGAATCTACCGTATTAACTTCTGCACCAGCTGCAATACCAGCCAGTTTCAATACATCAGTTTCACCACCAATTTTGGTAACTACTGCACCTGCTTCACCAATGAATAAGTTTCCACTGTTTTCTGAATAAGCCAATTGACCTTGATCAAGTGCTGGTGGTGTTGCTGTTGTTGTACTACGTAAAATTCTTATACTCATTATTTAAAATCCTTTTTATTGTGTATTTATTCAGAAATAACCATCACTCTGTGTTTGCGCTTCCCACGCTATACCGTTGAATATTTTTAATTCGTTTGTGGTATCGTTGAACCACAAGTCACCAGAGGTACCAGCTACAGGTTGTGTTGCTTGTACATAATTTGCAATACCTGCCAATGCCAAATCAGTAAGATCCGATATTGAATGTGAATGTTGTATTGGTGCACTGGTTGTATTGACGCTGATATTTTGTTTTAACTCAGATACTATAATCATTTAGTTACTCCATTATCTAACGTGACCATTCCTTCTAATACTCGCTTCGAATAATTAACTGAGTCAGTAAGCAATAAATCATATTCAACAATTGAATCGGGCAAATCAAGTAGGTCTGTCTTGTCTGCGGTGAGCGTCAATGTGCCGTTCAGCCCTCCTAAAATCAATCTACCATTTACGTCTGATAGTTCAAAAACCACCACATTGGCGTTTATCATCTTCAGTTGCATCTTAGCCGTGTAGCCAGTTAAGTCTAAAACACCACCTTGATCATCACTGAAAGTCAGTACCATAGCAAAATCAGCGTTAGTCTCTATTGTAAAATCCATGCGTTCTGCATTTTTCGGAAGAGTCACCATATTAATAACCTATAGCCAGAACCCACATAGAGGCAGAGTTTGGATAGTTTGTACCAACCATAAAGGATGTATTTGTTACACTATGTGCTCCAGTAAACGAATCTATATTCTGTCCTGGATAACCCCCATTTGTTGTCATCTGTACGTTCACACAAGCTGATGGAAACGCTGTTGGGAAATTAAACGGGCCAGTATTTGTATTTGCATTCGCTGTAACAACCATCCATTGGATCAATAATCCCCCAGGGAAGTTTTGATACCCAGATTGTCCACCTGCGAAGTTAGAAAACCCAAGAAAATTGAGCATACCTTCCTGCCCTGTAAAGCTAATCTCATTATTCGCATTGGTATCTACTCTGTAACATATGTCTGCATCTGCAGGTATGAATGAGTCAATTGGTACTGAACTTCTAAACGAATTAGCTGTCACATCACCATTTGCATCTCTTACCGCTGCAGTGTTCGCGGCATTGGTAGTACTCGCGTGGTAACCATCAACTGTGTCTGCATCTGAAAACAGCGAAGTCATAGCTTGCAGTACCTGTGTGCTGTCTGCTTTATCGTTTACTAAGCCTGCGCTTGATACGATGTTTGACAGTTCATCTTGAATACCATTTAAGAAGTCTTTCGTTACGACTGTTGCTGGTAAGCCAGTACCTACATCGCCTTCAGTAAAATAGCCCTGAGTACCTGGCGCAGTGTTAGCTGGTTTAGAGGCTACCGCTGTATTATGATCAATTTTATACATTAAAAATCCTTTTCTATTTTGTACTTATTTATACGAAACTACAGGTCGTATATGAATACCGCATTCGTATGAGCTGGTTTTAACCTTAATATCAAGCATTCCAACCTACTATCTCCCCAAGCACCTAACTCATCACCCGCTACACTTTCACCTGCTCTAAATAGAGTTGTGGCTACAGTTGGTGCGTGTACATTGAAGTGATGAATCTCAGGTGGATTGCTTTCTATAGTGATCGTAAATCCTTGAGTGGCTGCAGCGTCAATCAAATAAGCTGCAGTAGCACCACCAGTCATTCTCCATTTAGCAAGTAATGCTAGTTGTCTTGTTGAAATACTTCCAAAAGCACCCACACATTTATCAGGTAACCCAGCTTCTGTCTCTTTTGCAACCAACATTTCAACTGTGGTTTGAGGGTTTGATTCAACAACTAAGTTCTGTGCTCTAACTTCAATACGGTTAAGTTCTACATCAAAACTATCGAATATCTGATTAAGGTTATCACCCTCCCAAATGGGTCCTGTTGGTAAGAATTGACTAAGCATAAGTAACTAATCCCAAGGTAGCTATTTCTGATGTTTGTTGGCTTACGTCTCCAGTCGGGAATACGACAGAGTGATTTGACTCACCTGCAGCAGCGGAGATAGCTTCGTAAATCCAAGAGAGGTGAATGGTTTGGCCTGGACTGGCTCTACGCCTTAACATATCAGTAAGCTCAGCTTCGACTGCTGTCCGAACAGCTGATGTACCTGGATTTAGACCATTAATTACAATATTTAATGGTTTAACAACAGGTGCAATTACAGCTACAGTTGCAGTTACAGGTTTCAATGTATTGATATATGTTTGTGCTGCGCTTACTGTTCCAGCGGAAGGAACACCATCCCCTGTAGCATCATCCGTCATGAATCGTATTGTCACTGTGCCGGGACCATTCTCTAATGGATAACACCATGCTCTAGTGACATCAGCTACTTCTTTTGTCCAAGTGATATAATCCGCAACTGTCCCACCGTGAGGGGCTTGATTGATTCGTTCAAGTATTCTTGCTCTATAAAGTTCATCTAGCTCAGTATCTGTACCACCTAAAATCGCCCCAGTAGTACCATCAGGGTCAATTCCTACGATAGGAGAATATAGAGATACTGTAGTACCTGCAGCTTGATTCTGTGCGCTACCAGTTTCTTTCGATTCCAATGACACCATAGCTACACCCACTGAAATTGTCTCAGTTGATAGAACTACATACTCCAAGTTGTTTTGCGTTTGCATTACGGTACCAGCTGGAATAACGGTTCCCTCTGTTCCTGTAATGGAAGCTGAACCTATCGCCAACGTAGCTGGTCTTCTTAATATCGACCATATTTCGCCGAACTTGTCTAGGTTATCACCATTGGCATAAAGTACATTTGTTTGGTCTGCGATGTAATCTAAGTAGCCATATAAGCTATAAATTACACCTGTGAAAGTATCAGCTACAACACTCATTACTGTATGAGTTAATCGTGAATCTATATCAGGCAATTTAGCTTGAATATCTGCGCGTATACGTTCTTGTAAATCAGTAAGTGACGGTTTAGTAAATCCAGTTAAACTCATTATAATCCTTTCCATATGTTGTCAAATTCAAGTCCCAGGATTTCAGCACCATTTCTGATTAGGGTAATTTGTGTTTGTATTGTCGATAAGTCACTTCTAAGTGTGCTTACCTGAACCTCTGTTGCAATTTTGTCATCCAGAATCCACTGCAGGGCTTCCTTTACAATAGAATCAACTTTGGGTATTAAATCGTCAGTTATCTTTTCTCTTTTAAGTAAGTACAACCTTGACCCAATCTTGCGAGAGTTAATTGTGTCTGCCCACCAACCGTATTGATATTCAGTTGTTGGTAAATCACCTGAGTTTGCTCTACGGTCAGTAAATAACGAAATCATAACGACATCGTTTAACTCACGTAGTTCATCCGTAAATGTTATATCGCTAAACCCAGCTGTTAAATATCTCACTAACGTCTCCTTGTTCTAAATGCTTGTTCCAAAGCTTTGTATAATCGTTTTTCGTAATTGTCGTTCACAGCTAAGTAATTATTAACCAATGTGTCAAATGGGAAGTAAGGGCTTTTTCTATATTCAGCTTTCTTCTTTAATACATACATTGCGGTTACTGAATTACCAACCTTTTTGAATATGAAAGGTGTGCCATTTACTTCCTTGATAAAGTAAGCTCTATTCTGTAGGAGAGCACTAGGTCGCTTTGCTTTACCAATCCCACCGCGTCTGGTTCTAGGGACATTAATTGGAATGGCTAGATGTGTTGAGGTATATGGCCTTTTCGTTCCACCATCCAACAATATCTCTGCAAAGGTGACTCTATCCAAAAAACCGACTTCTGCGTGCAATTGCTTCTTAGTCGCTTTTTCTGTTTGGATTGAGGACTGCAGGAACTTCTTGGTTGTTTTTAGATGTACGTCTACTTGGCCCTTCAGGTACTTCTGCGTCTCAAAAGCCATACCGTTCATCGCTACTGATTGAGCGTAAGGTAATTGTCGGGCTAACTCTCTATTCAGAAACCTAGATAATCCATTATCATCAAGTTCTATATTCATACTATTATTTATAGTTATTGAGTTTAGACTACTGGGGCTGGTGTCTGGTCCTCGATTGGTAATAGATTTTCACCTGCTCTTACCGCATCAATCACTAGCCATAAGTCATCAACCCTAAATGTACCAGCTGGTTTATTTGGACTCCATGCAGGGAAGCCAGTCATTAACGCAGTATGATTATCACCGCTTATTTCAACTGTACTTAACTGTTGATCATTAAACACAAAACCAGTGGCTGTAGATGTTCCAGTTCCGATCATTGCCATTACTCTCTCACCAACATCCACGTGAAATGAGCTAATCGCCTCTTCTGTTACTGATTCAGGTATAGTTACCGTTCGACTTGTTGCCATCTTATTTATCCTTTTTTAGATTATTTATCTCTTTTGTTAATTGATCGACCTGGGCAGATAGCTCTTTCACAGCTTCGATCAACACACCTGTTAGCCCTAAGTAATCAACACCTAAATTACCTGTAGATGTTTCCTCAACAAAGTCAGGTAATACTTTCTGCACTTCTTGTGCAATAACCCCAGCAGCAGGCTTCCCACTATCTTTCCAACGAAACGTAACCCCATTTAGAGCGTTAACTGATTCGAGTGCTTTTGTTATAGGTTCAATATGATCTTTTAATCTAATATCAGATGAGTAAGTACCTGTTGCTGTACCTGCCCAATTAAGATCGCCAGATAGATAGATTTTGTTTCCAGTGCAGTAGATTCTAGAGTCATAATCAGCAGTTCCTGTATCATCGTGAAAATCAAGATACCTACCAATTTCCATAACTCCAGACCCACTTGAACAAGTTGGGACAAATGCAGAGGAACCACTACGTCCAGCTCTATGTCCAGCAATATACTGAGCATGAAGATTTGTACAGGTTGAGCCGTTAGATACAGGTATCTGTCCCGAACTATTGCCTGCGTGATAGTTGTCTAATCTATCAGCATTTAGATTGGTAACTTTAGTAGTACTGTTTGTTAGTATCTGCCCACCTAGATAGGTTTTACCATTAGCATAAAGTGCATAACCAGTAGTTGATTTACCAGACACCCCTGTACCTGAGTAAGAAGAGCCATACACACCTGTAGTTACACCATCCGCATAGATTCCATGTCCACTAGATGTGCCCGATATAGCTAATATTCCAGATCCAGATGTGTTGTTGGCAGAGTGCGCAGTAAGTGTTGCATTGAACCCATAACTACCTGAGTAAGTGGACCCTTTAAATATGGATGTACCAGTAATGTCTATACCTGCACTACCTGTAATACTACCAGCGTTTACAGTTCCTAAATTAGCGTTAAGGGCTGATATAGATCCAAACATACCCTGTACTGCAGCAATATTAGCTGCTGTTACAGTCCCTGTTAGTCCTGCCCAAGTACCGGTGGTTGCAGCGTCATTAATGTCATTAACCTGCCCAGTGGTTGCTCCATACGTAGCATTAGTAGCTCCTGAATAGCCAATACCTGTAAGGGTAACTTGACCTCCACCCGCACCATTAAGCACACCATTTGAGCCAACAGTTATAGCTGCATTAGATATACTGATATTATTGTAGTCAGTTTTATCTGCATCCAAAGCACCTGTATAACCTATATCAGCGGGGGTAGTATTTGAGTTTAATAGCTGAGTATCAGTAGGTTGACCCGATATATTACTGCTCCAAGTAGAACCGTAAGTTGCATTGGAAGTAACTAGACATATATCTATATGTAGCTCAGAAGTACCCATACCATCCCAATTCAGGAACATGGGTGACGTATATTTTGCTGTAGCGGAAGGTGTATAGGTGTATGAAAACTCATCCCACTCATCAGTTATACCAGCGTTTGTGCGAATGGAAACATGTCTGTACCAAGGAGCACCTGGCTCTTCATTCAGAGTGGCCTGCCCGTTTACAAATGTGACCCCAGTAGCCAGCTCATCATCTGTTTCGTTTAATCTGAAGTAGAAGCCGTTGGCAGCCACAGCAGATGACTTAACGCGGGCAAACACTGTGTACGTTGCACCTTGAGTGACCCTGAAAGCAGGCCAACATACCCCCACCGTGTTGTCAGTGTCGCTGTATATCTTTGCTATCGACTTCTCTGCATCCAAATAGGATATTATTGATGGGTCTGTGCTGCTGTACGCAGCTCTAAGTCCAGCTGGTCTACCATCCAAAGCCACTAACTTACAGTCAGGGTTAAATAGAACAGATGACAGATTCAGACCACCTTCTAAATCCGTTACGTTAGCGTTATCAGCAGGTTTTCCTGTTCCTACTATATTAAGCCATGTAGCAGTATTTGCTGCATCATCAGATACTGCTTTTAATAGGTCAGCCCTTCTATCGTACCAATCTGTGATTAATTGTGAGCCTTCAGCAACAGCAGTTATTTGATTGGGTACAGTCAGAATCGAATCACCATCTATATAGACGTAAGGCATTACACGAGTTGCGATTTCATCGTAAGCTGCGACCAATGCATTTGTATACGTACTATAATCAGCTGAATAGGCAAGTAGGAACTTATCATGCTGTATCGTAATTGCTGCCCAACCTTTTCTTAGGTCTAGTTTCTCTGTCATTGACAATATACCGTCAGACGCTAATGCAACCAACCAATCAGCTACATCAACAGAGGCTTGTTGTGCTTGAGCTACTAAGGCATCAGCATCAACTCCACCAACCATTGTTCCTGAAGGTGCTCCTTCTGTTGCGTTATCAGCAGGTTTTCCTGTTCCAGATACACTAGTCCATACAGCTGAGGTGGCAGCTGCTGCAGATACAACTTCGAGTAATATTGTTTGGCTATCGTACCAATCAACGATGAGTTCTGTTGCAGCAGTGGCTCCAGCTAACAGCGCAGGAGTGTCCAATAATGAATCACCATCAATATTGATGTAAGGCACTACACGAGTTTCAATTTCATCATAAGCTGCAGTTAATGCAGCCAATTCCGTTGGGAATGCAATATAAGTCAGTCCGTGTTTAATCTGTGTCGCCTGAATCTCAGCCCAAGTAGTTCTTAGGGTAAGCTTTTCAGACATTGATAACACACCATCCGAAACCATATTATCTAATAGGTTTTGCATATCCACAGAGGCAGCTTCACCAGCAACTGCAGCACTGGCTAATAAATCTGCATCCATTCCTGACACTAACGTTCCAGAAGGTGCACCTCGTGTAGCATTGTCATCTGGTTTTGTGTTAAATGGGTCAATAATTGCATCCCAAGAGACATCAGTTACGCCCACTAATTTTCCACCTGAAGCAATAACACCAGAGGCTGATATTTGTCCTTCAACTAATAGAGCACCACAATTCATCAACACGTTACCTGAAGGGCTCTGTGAAATATTAGAAACACCATTATCACTAATGATGCTTCCATCTGATCGTTGCTCTATTGTCGATGAGTTATTAGAACTTACAATATCACCGTCCGGTTGCTGTGAGATGGTTGTTATTCCATTGCTACTTGTTATTAATCCATCAGCGAACTGTGATATAGCAGTAGTGCCATTATCACTTATGATGTCACCACCAGATGTCTGAGTAATGGTAGTACCACCACATCGCGACACAATAGAGAAATCATCTCCATCAATCTTTAAGGTAATATTTTGGTCATCATTAAACGTATATAAAGCTACCTCACCCTCATTACTAAAGGTGGGCCTGTATCGTCTGTCGTCAGTTGCTATGATTGTCTTTAACGAATCCGAATCATTTAACGGTGCCAACACGACCTCAGCACCATACCCTGTCTCAGGGTCCATAGCTTTTGGATATGATGAAAAACCATAGTTTTGAAAACGATCTACTTTGTTTGATACTTCATCAGCAAAACCAACTATTTCAGCTGTTTGCATTAAAGTATTGTCTTGATCTATTTTTGTGATGACTGCTCTATGCATACTAAATTCCTTTTATGTATTCTTGATTACCAGCCTAGCTATACCAGTGACCTAGTTTAGTTTTTGTTATTTTCTTAAATACCGGTCTAGGTATATATGTGTCTGGGTCTGCCAACTCTAGTTTCACCTTGCTACCTGATTTGGAAAAAGCGTAATCAACTTGTGTAATTAAGTACTCAGTTTGTATTCCTAGTACGGGATCATCAACTGAAACTAATTGATTTTCGTACCATAGTTCTCCTGCTGAACCTGTCCAACCCTGTAAGGTGTAGGTCAACTGCATTGCGTTACTGGCTCTGGATGCTATTTCCCATTCAGCTAATTTTTGTGCGTCTTCCTGGGAGACATCATTACTAGCTTTTATGATTAACTCCCTGTGACGAATTACGTTCTCATCATAAGCAGAGGCTGAAATAGTGCTAGCTCGTGTACCATGCCAGTCATCTGTCGGTTTAGATTGCCCTTTAATTGTGATTTTAGAGTAGCGGCGTGACTCATCCAAAGACATATCAGCTGACAATATTCTTACGTTAGGATCAATTGTGTTTTTTGATTTTATTGTTCCTGTTTGCGTTAGAACCAAGTTACCTTGTGGGTCATCTGTGATCCTTAATGCTTTTAATTCAGCTGCTCTTTCAATAGCAACGAAACAACTCTCACCTGATGCTGCAGTCTGGAAGTTAGCTATCCTTGATAAGTCACCTGATTGATCAATTACAGCAACGTTGTAATAAGTTGCTAAAGCAGTAACTAATCTACCTACAGACATATTACTGAACTGAAATGGTGGCAACACTGAACAATCAACTAGGTCTTTTGTTAATGATCTTCCCGAAACACTTAACGTATGTGACTTGTCGTCGTATGCAAGGTTAATTGAGTCCACTATCCCTGTTAATATAGTCTGACCTTCATATGATATTTCGCACTTTGATCCCGATACTAAGTTAGCCGTATTCTCTGGGTGCTCGGTTGTTTTTACTGAAAATGTAGATGTGGCTTGATTCATATTCCTTGTAATTTGAACATCAGTCCAACCAACAAAGATCAAATCATCAACTTTAAACTCAATCACTTAGTAGCTCCAAGTCGATTGAACCACCGACATATACTGGATTCGCTATGTGATTACGTTTTACTATTTCATCAGCTCTATTTGCATCTTCGTATACATCATATGCAACTACTAAGGCTGGTCGAGGAATCGATATTTTCTTTTTAACCAGGCGTGATAAGTCAGGTGCTCTCGCATTAATGTCTTGGATAAAAGCTGTCCTAACATCAGTCAACTCAGCCTTATCTTCATAATTTTGTTCCTCAAAAAGGATCAATATTTTGTCACTACCCTTAATTGCTTGCTCATACGAATCGAATTCAGTTGCTGCAGTTTGTCGCACAGCACAAAGTAGAGACATATTTTTAAGGTGTTCCACTAGTATGTTTTGATTTGTTGATTCAGCTAATCTATCAGGAGTGGTAGTGTCCAACGGCATTAATTCAACAGCGTAGAATATCTTCGCTAGAGTTAAGTCATCAGTATCATCTGTAAACAATTCATACAAAGCTGTACCAAGCGCATCAGTATCCCTTACGTCCACCTTCATTAGGTCGTCAGACTTCTTTCGTATTGAGGGAGAAACTGTAACCTTAATGGTGTCGATTGAATTCATAATGGTTGTGACCATTGAGGGTATTAAGAATTCTGGATGTTGAGCTATGTTGTACACTTTCTTAAATACGCTAGTTGCTTCGATCATTCCACGTTCGATTTTTGAAAATAGGCTTGCGATTGTGTTGATCTTTATAGCAGGTGCTATCCCTGCTCCTGCCTCCACGAAAGTAAATTCAAAATCTGCGCGTCTTGCCGAAGCTACTTTAGACTCTGTTACCGAGATTGCTTCACAGTAAACTTTTACTGCTCCAAAATCTGGATGTTCCAGAGTTCCAGCTTTACTGTCTTCACACGCTCTGATCAAACTGTCACGATCTTCTTCCCAATTACGACCAATAACGTAAGCACTGACATTGTAAACACGAGTCTTCCTTCCCAAGTCTTCATTGAATGGTTGATCTTGGAATGGAAACTCATGGCGTATGATTCTTCTACCGAATTCTGATGAGGTCTCTTTTGTGTGAAAAGCTATATTCTTGAATTTACTGGGCATGTGCCATCCTATTTGCACCCACGTTTATGTATGAGGTGGTGTTTTTTGATTCTGGGGTACTAGTACTTATGGCTACACGAGAATCGTTCACGTCTACGGTAATGTTATTTGTTGAATGCACCTGCTGACTTGATAATACATTCGGAGAAGCCCCTCGAGTTTCATTGCCAATAGGTGACTTAGGTGTTTCTGGCTCTCTTGGTGATGTATCAAAAAATCCACTTACAGTACTTAGTAGCCCTGAAATAGGTTTGAATCCGCTCACTATGCTGTCGAATACAGAAAGCACCTCAAGTTTTAAACTCGTGAATATCAGTGAGATGTCATCAGGTAAAGAAACCAATGAGTCTATTAACAGTTGCCTAAAACCCATAACTCTATCGAACGCCTGAAATACGGGTGTTAAACCATCAACAACACCACCCCATAAATTACTGAAGAACTCAGTTATAGGTGCCCAGTTGTCATATATTAAATAAGCAGCACCAGCCAGTCCTGCAATCGCTATCATCAAAGGTGAAAAAGCTACTGCAGCAATTGTAGATAGTGCAGCGAATACAGTGGTTAAGATACTAACACTCGCCACTAGCACAGCTATACCACCACTGAACTTTAGAACTGTACCTATTACTTCACGGTTTTTTGTTACCCATTCACTTAACCCACCTATATATTCTTGTATGGTTGGTATTAAACCGAATGATAACGACACCACAGCACCTTTAATTGTGGTGTTTAATATTTCTAGGCTATCATCGAATTTAGCAGCTTGGTCAGCTTGATCTTGAGTTATCAGTGCGCCAGCCTTACGCCCAACTTCCATTTCAGCATGAAGTCCTTTGACCCCATCCTTTAGCATAGTAGCCTGCTTCACACCCTCATCACCAAATAGTAATTGTGCCAACCTAGCACGCTTAGATTCATCTGTTATTTTTGATAATTTATCAGCCACAGCCGAATACACCTGGGGTGTAGACATTTTGGACAATTTATTCAACGTAAAACCTAGTTCCTCATATGCTCGTTTAGCTGGTCCAGTATCATTTTTTGTATCAACTAGTCGTTTACTAAATCTACGCATAGAGCTATTGAATTCGTTGTTAGACATTCCTGCTCTTCGTGCTGCGAATTGGTACAGTGATAAATCTTCTACAGCTATACCTAAACGACCGGATAACTTACCTAGATTATCAGCTGCTTCTACAGCATCTTTGCCCATAGCTAGTAAACCACCACCTACAGCTAAGCCTGTCATACCTGCTATAGCACCACCCAATCCACCTATTGAGCTGCGCAAACCTGTGAGGTGCCCCCCCAAGTTCCTAGCACCAAATGTCATTCTTCTAAATGGTGAAAGTGTACCTAATCTGCTTGCCCTTCTATTCGCTTGAGACGCAGCATCACCTACCCCTCTGATACTATTGGATATGGTTCTTGCTGGTCGAGAGATGTTGTCTGTTAAGCCGAAGATGGCTGAGACGTTGAATCTACGCATGGTTTAAACGTCCTTGTTTAATTTTTCGTTGATCTTTTCAGCTTGAATAGAGAAAAGTTGTAAATCTTGTGCGGTACAGTTTAGGAGGTCAGCCCTTGACCAATGCCAGAAATAGGCAACTTCAAAGGCTGAATCTGTACCTATAAATCCAAAAAAGGCTTTAGGGCCTCTCCGATTTTCTTAATATCTTTTAGTGATATTTGTTTTACTGCCATTGGAGTAAGGTTTGCACACTTCTCGATGATGATAGCTAAGACAGCCATATCATTATCAGGATCTTTACAAGCCATTAGATCACCAAACACAGGCTCTCTAAACTTCAAAACAGTAACATCTTCCCCCATGTCTTCAATGGTTTTTGTTAGAGTAACTTCAATCATACCCACTTACCCACACCTGACCATTCAACTGACATTGTGCCGTCTTTCGCAGTTACTGATGGATCACCAGTAAACATAGCGTCTTTTAACATGGCTATGTCACCGTTAAGTGTTGAAAATCCCCAAGAGCATAGTGCAATAATATCTCAGGTGTTAAATTATGATCCTGATCCATCACTCTGCACCAACCTAAATAATTAGGGAGGTACTTGGTTGCTA
>Ga0209826_1000202_pt1 | contig 42437 bp, 38 predicted proteins | sample GOMGulsemesocosm_5_FD_184637 | JGI IMG/M metagenome (GOLD analysis project Ga0209826, IMG submission 184637) | Methane-oxidizing microbial communities from mesocosms in the Gulf of Mexico - GOM15C Gulf of Mexico (SPAdes) (version 2) | ecosystem: Environmental > Aquatic > Marine > Cold seeps...
AGTAATATTTCCTGCTCGGCAAAGCATAGGGATCAACCATTTAGGTTCAGCAGTATGTTTCCGGCCAACGGAGAGAGAAAGCCAAACGCTTTCCTTGAAATCTTCCCGGCTACGTTGCGGACGTTCAGGTCGATCAGGTCCCGTATCAACAAGCTCCTCAGCGGCAGGTTTAGCAGACTGATGCAACCGAATAAGAGCCGCTGCGATTTGGTCCACACTGAATTTCTCTTGCAGCTCTTTTACAAAAGTCAGTTCTTCTTCTTTTACCGGCTCACTAAAGGCAGGGTCTGCCAAAAACCGTTCACGATCCCGTTCAGCAATATCTTCAATAGAGGGTGGTTTCGCCCAGGTTGCCTTAATTTTTGCACTACTAAGAAGTCTTTCTGTGCGTTTCCGCCAATTATGGGGCACGATCAGCGCACTTACGCCTTTCCGGCCCGCACGTCCTGTCCGACCACTGCGATGCAATAAAGGTTCAGGCCCACGCGGCAGATCCGCATGAATAACAAGTTCCAAATTAGGTAGATCGATTCCGCGTGCGGCAACATCTGTTGCGACGCAGACTTGTGCTCGACCATCCCGCATTGCTTGTAAGGCATGGCTCCGCTCAGTCTGGCTTAACTCACCAGACAAAGCGACCACGGAAAAGCCTCGATTGTTAAAACGGCTTGTCAGATGATTAACGGCAGCCCTTGTGCCACAAAAAACAATGGCATTTTTTGCATCAAAATATCGAAGCAGATTAATAATCGCATTTTCACGATCATTAGACGCAACAGTTAGAGCCCGATATTCGATATCCTGATGTTGCTTTGTATTTGATGCTGTCGTGATCCGAATAGCATCTCTTTGATACCGCTTTGCAAGTCCCGCAATCGGTTTTGAGACTGTCGCAGAGAACATTAAAGTCCGGCGCTCTTTAGGGGATGCATCAAGAATAAATTCCAGATCTTCCCTGAACCCCATATCAAGCATCTCATCTGCTTCATCTAGAACAACAGCTTTAAGCTTGCTTGTATCAAAGGATCCACGTCTGATGTGATCGCTAAGCCTGCCGGGTGTCCCCACAACAATATGCGCCCCACGGTTCAGAACACTACGTTCAGCGCGCATATCCATACCACCAACGCAGGATGCGACTGTCGCACCTGTGTGCGCGTATAGCCATTCCAACTCGCTTTTAACCTGCAAAGCCAATTCACGTGTTGGAGCAATTACAAGGCCAGTCGGTGCGCCAGAAGAAGTAAAACGATCCTCGTCCCCTAATAGGGTTGGGGCGATGGCAATACCAAAAGCAACTGTTTTTCCTGAACCTGTTTGTGCTGAAACCAACGCATCAGCGTCTTTCAATTCAGGGGCGAGCATATCTTTTTGGACGGGAGTCAGGTTGGAATAGCCACGCTTTTCCAACGCTGTAACGAGTGACGAGGTGACGCCATCGAATTCTGTCATACTATTTCTTTCGGAACGCTGGTTTTATGCGCCTGATATGGACAAATCAGATTTTTAAGCGCACATCGCCGCTATACTATACGGCGGAATTTAATTACGGGCCGAGTTCTACTGTGTGTAGACGCACTTGTAAAGTGTTCATAGATTCTGTGGGCAATTACAGTCAAACTAGTTGCTATTCACGTACTATTCAAGTCCAGTATGCTTTTTTTAAGCTCTATCAATCCCCCCTTCCCCCTCTCTGCAATTTCCGTTAATGTTCGCCGCAAGTTATATTTTGCTCGCCCGATCGTATCACGTAAAGACATTGTTAGGCTCAAAATGATATTAAGCTAAGTTCAAGATGGCGAATAAGCCCCCTGAAAAATTTTGTAGAATGATTTAAACACCGATGGAAAAGACACTTCAACCGATCGATAGCAAAGTACCGGATTGGTATGTTATTTTATTTATTGGTGGCGTTCACATAATTGCCCTTCTTGCTTTTCTACCGAGTGCCTTTTCATGGGGAGCCGTTGGTGTCGCGTTATTTCTGCACTGGTTGACTGCAGGGGTTGGTATTACGCTCGGGTATCACCGCTTGATCACCCATCGCAGCTTCAAAGCCCCAAAATGGCTGGAATATGTGCTTTTATTTTGCGGCACACTGGCTTGCCAAACACCGTTGCAATGGATTGCCAATCATCGGTTGCATCACCGTTATTCAGATACTCCTAATGATCCCCATGATATTAACAAAGGTTTTTGGTGGACCCATGTTGGATGGATTCTATATAAAAATCCAGAATCGACGATTATTGAGCAGTATGCCAAAGATATCTCTCGCGATCCTGTATACCGTTTTTTCGACAAAACCATGCTTTTATGGCAACTGCTTCTAGCGGTTGGACTCTATTATTGGGGCGGTTTCCCCTTTGTGGTCTGGGGAATTTTTGTGCGACTCGTTGCGGTTTATCACTCTACTTGGTTCGTTAATAGTGCAACTCACAAATTTGGCTATCAAACTTATAATGCAGGCGATCAGACAACTAACTGTTGGTGGGTGGCATTAATCAGTTATGGCGAAGGCTGGCACAATAACCATCACAAATTTCCTCGATCAGCCCGTCATGGTCTTCGTTGGTGGGAAATCGATGTGACCTGGATGATGATCAGAGGGTTACAGTTTGTAGGACTTGCCAAGAAGATTAGTTTGCCGGCAGAAAATCTCCGCTAAATATTCCCAAAATAAATAAAATGAACCTACCAACAAGGGTCGGTTCATTTTATTTTATATGGTCAGATTTCAACTAATTGAATCATCCGCAAGGTCAAAATAGGTTTCTGGTCGGCGATCACGAAAGAACTGCCAGTTATTGCGGATTTCACGGATCATATCCATATCCATATCTGCGACGACCAGTTCATCCTTTGTATCTGAAGCTTGTGCAATAATCTCCCCTCTTGGATTAACCACATAGGAAGATCCATAGAATTCCCCAATATTCCAGGGTGCTTCGGTTCCAACACGATTTGTAGCGCCAATATAAACCCCATTCGCGACAGCGGATGCTGGTTGCTCCAACTCCCACAAATATTGACTGACCCCCTTTACCGTAGCTGATGGATTAACAATATATTCGGCCCCATTTAAGGCCAGAGCGCGCCAACCTTCAGGAAAATGGCGATCATAACAGATATAAACCCCAAGTTTGCAATAGGCCGTCTCGAATACTGGCCAGCCGGAGTTACCTGGACGAAAGAAGAATTTTTCCCAAAATCCCGCCACTTGGGGAATATGGGTTTTTCTGTATTTGCCAAGGTAAGTTCCGTCTGCGTCAATTACGGCCGCAGTATTGTAGTAAATTCCCGTCTTTTCTTCTTCATAAATGGGGACCACAATAACCATATTGAATTTTTTGGCATACTCCTTCATTAAGCTGACTGTTGGACCATCAGGTACCTTTTCAGCAGCTGCATACCATTTAGAATCTTGTGATGGGCAAAAATAGGGTTGGTTAAAAACTTCCTGAAAGCACAAAACCTGTACGCCTTGCTTCCCAGCCTCTTCTATATGGGGAATATGAGCCTCAATCATTAAGTCACTGATTTTTTTGGGACTCATATCCGTAGTGCCCTTAAGACCTACTTGAATTAATCCGGATTTTACAATGGACATAGAACCTCTCCTGCTTGTTTATGAAAGATTTTTTTAATTTTGACCAGTTGGTCAGGATTTTAGCTATCCTTTTACAAATCGCAAAGCTAAAATAGTAAAAAGGGTTGGTCATTTCCGTATGAATGCACCAACTAGATCACTTAAGAATACGGATAACAGGAGCTGGGAATGTCAACCTTAATTCGGGGCGGCACTGTCGTCACATCAGAACTAACATATCGTGCAGACGTCTATTGCGAAGGCGGCGTCATCAAGGCAATTGGTGAAAATCTAGAAGTTCCCTCTAACGCTGAGATCGTTGATGCGGGTGGCCAATATGTTATGCCTGGCGGCATTGATCCCCATACACATATGCAGCTTCCCTTTATGGGAACGGTTGCCTCTGAAGACTTTTACACAGGAACGGCAGCGGCGCTTGCCGGCGGTACGACACAAATTATTGATTTCGTCATCCCAGATCCTGAAGAGCCCCTAATGGACGCTTACAAAAAATGGCGTGGTTGGGCTGAAAAATCTGTGGCTGATTACAGCTTTCATGTGGCCATCACATGGTGGGACGATACAGTTCACCGGGATATGGGAATTCTGGCAGAGCAAGAAGGTATCAATTCATTCAAGCATTTTATGGCTTATAAAAATGCGATTATGGTATCTGATGAAATGATGCTGGCAAGTTTTAACCGGTGCCGCGAGCTGGGCGCCGTTGCGACGGTTCACGCTGAAAACGGGGAGATGGTTTATTATCTTCAGCAGGAAATGTTGAAAAATGGCATAACTGGCCCGGAAGGCCATCCCCAATCTCGCCCACCGGAAGTGGAAGGTGAAGCTGCGAACAGAGCAATCCGCACAGCACAATTATTAGATACACCGGTTTATATCGTCCATGTGTCTTGCAAGGAATCTCTGGAAGCGATTACCCGTGCACGCCTTGAAGGACAACGGGTGTTTGGTGAAGTTCTTGCTGGCCATTTATTGATAGATGACAGCGTGTATTACAACGAAGATTTCGAATTTGCAGCGGCACATGTGATGAGCCCCCCTTTCCGCCCTAAAGACCATCAAAGAGAATTATGGCGTGGCCTGCAATCTGGAAACCTGCAAACAACAGCGACTGATCATTGTTGTTTCTGTGCACCACAAAAAGCCGCTGGCCGCAATGATTTCACACAAATTCCAAACGGAACTTCTGGTGTTGAGGATCGTATGGCTGTGCTTTGGCATCATGGTGTCAACAGTGGCAAGCTTACAATGAACGAGTTTGTAAAAGTCACCTCAACCAACGCCGCGCAAATTTTCAATATTCATCCAAGAAAAGGTTCAATCAGCGTTGGGGCCGATGCAGACATTGTTGTATGGGATCCAGCAATGAGCCGTACGATATCCGTAAAAACACACCATCAAAATGTTGACTTTAACATTTTTGAAGGCATGGAAGTTCAGGGCGGTCCGAGCCATACAATCAGTCAAGGGAATGTGGTTTATAAAGACGGTCAATTAAATGTAGTAAAGGGTGCTGGCCGATTTATTAAGCGTCCAACCTTTAACACACATTTTGATGCCTTGAAAATCCGCCGCGATCAAAATGCACCACGTCGTGTTCAAAGAACGTCCGCTGCAGCAGAATAAAGATCCGCAATACCCTCCCAGTGAAATTTCTGGGGGGGTGTTATTTTAGAAAAATAGGAATTTAAATTCCAATCTCAGGCGTCGTTGTTCAGAAGTAATACTTCACCGACCCGTCTCTAATGGTATTTAGAAGAAAAAATCACATCAACACGTTTTATTCACTGCCAGTTAATTTTCAAATACAAATTATTCAGTATTCGAATTGTTCAAAATTCGATCTATTTCCCCATTAGAAAGCAATCTTGATAACTCAACATCAAGAACTGGGATCAATTTTTTGTGTTTCTTATTCAAATAATGAAAGAGATTTTGAATGATAAGAGGCTCACCTCTCGATATAACTTGAGTAGTACCATTTTCTTCAATGACCCTACCAAAACTATATTCGCCAGCAACAGCTATATCGATACCACCATCAAGAAGCCGCTGTAAAAGATCGGAATTAGATTCAAAATAGGTAACATTTATTCCTTTGCTCTTGTTTTTTGACCAAATGATTCCCCTCTGAATACCAACGCGCAAATCCCTCAGTTCACCCCAAGTACTAATTTTCCTGTTACCAACACTATATGCAAACCCACGAGAGGACATATAAGATGTTGGTACTTTTATAAGGTTCGTATACTGGGATCCAACATTTTCTATGCGAAAAACTTCTCCATCGGTTTTACCCGAATTGCTAAATAGAAGAGCTCGCCTTCCTGGAAGTTTCATAAATTGAACTTCAACACCAATATTTTTGTAAACCACCCTCAATACTCGACTGGCTTTTTCTTGGAGAGCACTACCAGATATTTGAGAGAGAACTACATTTTTAGAAAATGTATCAGTTTGGGCAGATACAAATGTAATTTGTAAAAAAACAGCGCAAAAAAGTATGTAGAGGTGAAATTTAAATTTTTTCATGCAGCTGTGCTCACCTAACAAAATCAACGACAAAACTTCCCTCACGACTTGAGTTGAAGAAATGGTGCGCTAACAATGGTGAGTCAAACAAAAAAAGGGAGCGATAAACGCTCCCTTTCTGATGATTATGAAAAACTAATTAGTTCATCATCGCTTTATCCCAGATTTCCTGAGTATAGGCACCGACAGGTTCTTTACTGATAACAGGAGAGGAATTACCAGACATCAAAGTACTAACTGTTCTTTTATAAGATGCTTCATCAAGACGCCCAAGCTTGTTGCCGCCGATTAGTTTGGCAATCTCACCCATCATGCGGCGCTGATGTTTTTCAGTTTGTGCGCCGGTCGCGTCATTTTCTAGAACAATGTCAGCGGCTTCATTTGTATTGTCGATTGCATACTGCCAGCCCTTCATTGAGGCTTTAACAAAACGAGCAAGCTTATCTTTCATTGCATCATTTTTCAGATTTTTCTCGAGGACATACAATCCATCTTCAAGAGTACCAACACCTTGTTCTTCGTATTTGAAGACACTAAGTTCACTTGGTTTAAGGCCTGCATCAATTACCTGCCAATATTCATTATATGTCATTGTGGACACACAGGCGGCTTGTTTTTGCAAAATAGGGTCAACATTGAAGCCCTGCTTAAGAACCGTAATATCTGCAGCTGTTCCGCTTGTTTTTAGACCCAGTTTGTCCATCCATGATAGGAATGGATATTCATTACCAAAGAACCAAACACCGAGTGTTTTTCCCTTGAAATCAGCTGAGGAATTAACGCCCATGTCTTTGCGGCAAGTCAGCATCATCCCGGATTTAGAAAAAACCTGGGCAATATTGACCAATGGAACGCCTTTTTCACGTGTTGCCAAAGCAGATGGCATCCAATCCACAACAACATCAGCCCCACCCCCGGCAAGTACTTGTGCCGGTGCCACATCAGGCCCACCAGGCTTAATCGTTACGTCAAGACCGACTTCATCATAGAAACCTTTGTCTTTTGCTACAAAGTACCCAGCGAACTGCGCCTGAGTTACCCATTTCAATTGCAGTGTTAATTTATCGGCTGCTTGTGCGGATACGGCCATAAAGCTCATAACCGCAGCTGATGCCAATAGGCTTATTTTTTTCATATTAATTGCCTCTCCTGTTCAGACTATTTTTATCTATTTTTTAATAGTTTTCTCTACTTTATTATTATGTATTTCAAGACTTTCGTCCACACTTCTGTCCAGTTGGTCAAGAAATTATTTCCGAGCCCCCCGATAGGATGGATGCCAGAATGTCAAACGCCTCTCAATTAGTGCTAGTATACCATAAAATAATGAACCAGCCAAAGCAGCAACAGCGATACTTGCCCAAACGATATCCACATTCATCCGCCCAACCTCAGTGGATATACGAAACCCCATACCCACAATTGGCGTCCCAAAAAACTCGGCGACAATGGCACCAATCAATGCAAGTGTTGAGTTGATTTTTAGGGCGTTAAAGATAAATGGCATTGCATTTGGCAGACGTACGAAAATCAAAGTTTGAAAATATGTCGCTGCATAAGATCTCATAAGATCTTTCTCAAGATGTCCTGTGGCGTCTAATCCCGCTAGTGTATTCACCAGCATTGGGAAAAAAGTCATTACAACAATGACAGCCGCTTTTGACTGCCAATCAAAACCAAACCACATAACCATAATGGGGGCAATACCGACAATTGGGATTGCACTGACTAAGGAGCCCAAAGGCAGTAACCCGCGTTGCAAAAACGGTATTTTATCCACCATGATCGCCACAAGGAAGCCAGAACCACAGCCTATTGCAAAACCACTTAAGACAGATTTCACAAACGTCTGGTAAAAATCTCCCATTAGTATGTCAGTGTTTGCAGATAAAGCAGCACCAATCTGCGCCGGGCTTGGTAAAAGAACAGAAGGAATAGCAAAACCAGTGGTAATCACTTGCCAGAGATAAAGAAGCCAAAAGCCAAATAAAGTCGGAACGATAATAGCAATAATAATACTATGAGCCGCTTTTGCTGACATTAGCTCCATCGCGCGCCATGCAGCAAAGCCAACACCAAGGGTAATGATCCAAAGGGCAGCGGTGGAAACAAAAAACTCCAGGACAGTTCTGTCTTCAATTTGTTTTGATATTACAGGGTCTATTAAAGATAAAACACTTCCAGCCCCCAAGAAAACGCAAAGACACATAAGAAGTGCTGAAAAATAAGTCACTTTTCGCGTTGCGAGCTGATAAACACCAAGAAGTATACTTATCAGGATCAAGCCAAAGGCAAGTGATCTATCCATCCATGAAATACTTTGGCCAGCCAAATCTCCGATAGGCAAGAATAAGGCCACAACACTCAAAATAACGAATATCACCAAAGGTCGGTCGGTCAATAAAGACTTGTTCATGAGCGATACCCCATGCGTCCCATAACAAATTTTTCGATCATAGAAACCAAATACACAAGAACCATTCCCAGAACTGAAGCGACTATCAAGGCCGACCAAATTTGAATTGTTTGTCCATAGTAGGAACCTGACAGAAGTCGGGCTCCAATGCCTGCAACCGCTCCTGTTGGTAATTCACCAACAATTGCGCCGACAAGACTAATAGCTACTGCCACTTTCAAGCTGGCAAAAAGAAATGGGACAGATGCAGGGACACGTAATTTCCAGAATATTTGAGAGGTTGTTGCGCTATATGTCTGCATCAAATCCATTTGCAAAACATCCGGAGACCGAAGCCCCTTCACCATGCCAATGGTAATTGGGAAGAAACACAAATACATGGATATAATCGATTTTGGAATAAGACCGGTCAATCCAACATTCCCTAAAACAACAATGATCATCGGTGCAATGGCTAAAATAGGTATGGTCTGGGACGCAATAACCCAAGGCATCAAGCTTCGGTCAAGGGTTTGCACATGGACAATTCCAACAGCGAGCAATATCCCAAGCAAAGTACCAAATCCAAACCCCAGTAAAGTTGCTGATGTGGTGATCCACGCGTGATAGACTAGGCTTCGTTTTGATGTAATTTTCTTCTGAAATACTGTTTTGTTTATTTCAGTCGCAATTTGGTGAGGAGCAGGCAAAATTGGCCTTTCCATACTCCACGCATCCGCGACCAGCTTCTCAGCATCCCAAGAAACTTCATTGCGTTCATAATTTGACGTAAGAACATCATAATTCAGATAAACAGCACCGCCATACCATATGACAAGCAAGCTCAGCAGCACAGTTAGTAACGGAATAGTTTTTCCATGATATAACCGATTTATCAGGCTCGGTCTGGACATCATCACCGCATCAGTCATCGTATGAATGACCGGCGCGCAAGCCCTCCCTCACCCGATGAGCAATTTCAAGAAATTCAGGAGTTTCCCGAATACTCAGAGTGCGATCCCGCGGTAGATTACAATCAATAATGTCGATAATTTTTCCGGGCCGTGGAGACATCACAACAATTTTTGACGATAAAAACACAGACTCTGGAATTGAATGGGTCACAAACACGACTGTTTTCTTCGTTTGATCCCATAGTCTCAAAAGCTGCTCGTTTAAATGATCCCTTGTGATTTCATCTAACGCGCCAAATGGTTCATCCATCAGAAGCAGGTCGGGTTCAACAGACAATGCTCGAGCAATCGAGACCCGCTGCTGCATACCCCCAGATAACTGCCAAGGAAATTTCTTTTCGAACCCTTCCAAATTGACAAGAGCCAAATTCTTTAATGCGCGCGCCTTTTGCTCTGCTTTTGATAACCCCATAATCTCCAATGGGAGAATTATGTTTTTCTCGACTGTTCGCCAAGGATATAAAGCAGGCGCTTGAAAAACATACCCATAGGCTCGTTTTTTTCGTGCCTCTGCCGGGCTCATACCGTTCACGGATATACGACCATTGGTCGGTGTTTCAAGATCGGCAATGGTTCGCATTAATGTTGTCTTGCCGCAGCCAGAGGGCCCAATAAATGATACGAAATCACCAGAATTAATTGTCAGATCCACATCGCTAAGGGCATGGACTGGCGCATCAGGTGTCTCAAATATCAAATTTAATTTTTCGATCTCAATGACCGGTTTACTGTGATCAGTCATTGAATTTGTTCCCCCTTCGGAACCCCGTGGTAGATGCATCCCAACGCCTTACCCTTATAAAAAACTTTTACAGACGGGCTATTTCATCTCCTGAACTAGCCCGTCTGTGTATGTCACTCGAATTGTTGCACCTTTATTGCACGACACCGGCACGTTCCACAACCGCATGTAATAAAACATTACAACCGGCAGCGAGATCCTCCGGTGTGGCTTCTTCTTCTTCATTGTGGCTTATGCCATTTTCGCAAGGAACAAAGATCATGCCTGTCGGTGCCACGCGATTGATATAACAAGCATCGTGCCCCGCCCCCGATATGATATCCATGTGGCTGTATCCAGAGAGTTCTGCACCTTTGCGGACGGCGTTGATGCAATCTGCATCAAATTCTACAGGCGGTGAATACCAGATTTCCTCAAATTTCATCTCAAATCCACCATCTTCTGCAACTGCCTTTGAAAAAGCACGAAGTTCAGCATCCATTTTTGACAGAATTTCATCTTTAGGATGGCGGAAATCTACTGTAAAGAAAACTTCACCCGGAATTGTATTGCGAGAATTCGGGCTACTTTGAAGGAGACCAACTGTTGCGCAAGCAAAAGGTTGATTATCAAGGCCAATCCTGTTTACCTCACCCACAATTTTGGAAGCTGCAACAAGAGCATCTTTTCGACGAACCATTGGTGTCGGTCCTGCATGAGCTTCTTGCCCTGTAATGGTTATTTCATACCATCTCTGGCCTTGTGCGCCAGCAACAACACCGATTGTTTTCTCTTCATGTTCTAATATCGGGCCTTGTTCGATATGAGTTTCGAAAAATGCCTTGATTTCGCGCCCCCCAACCTCTTCTGCGCCCGCATATCCAATACGCTTAAGCTCTTCCCCCATAGTTTTACCATCAAGGTCTGCTCGGCTTAAACCATATTCCAAATCGAACACGCCAGCAAAAACACCTGAAGAAACCATTGCCGGGGCAAAACGAGATCCTTCTTCATTCGTCCAGACAGACACTTCAACTGGATGTTCAGTTTGAACATTAAAATCATTCAATGTTCGAACAACTTCCAATCCAGCAAGTACGCCAAACACACCATCGTATTTACCGCCAGTAGGCTGCGTATCCAAATGAGACCCCGTCATTACAGGAGGTAAATCATCATTTTTACCAGCACGACGGGCAAATATATTCCCCATCTTATCGATCTTCACGGTACAGCCTGCGTCCTCGCACCATTTAACAAAAAGATCACGGCCGTCTTTGTCGATGTCTGTGAGCGCCAAGCGACAGCAGCCGCCTTTTTCAGTGCCGCCAATTTTCGCCATTTCCATCAGGCTGTCCCACAAACGGTCGCCTGTTACATTCATATTTTTCATTATTTTACCGTTTCTATTCAGCTGCTGATCCGTAGGGATTACGAGGATCCTGGTTCCAGTTCATGTAGGGTTTTCCATTATCCACTGGCTCCATGGAAATACAATCATCAACGGGGCATACAAGGGCGCAAAGATTACAGCCAACGCACTCTTCATCGAGCACTTCGTAATGGCGTTCCCCATTTGGTCGGCTTGCGATAACCGCTTGATGGGATGTATCTTCACAAGCCACATGACATAAACCACATTGGATACATTTATCCTGATCAATCAGTGCCTTGGTATCAAAATTGATATTAAGCTTATTCCAATCGGTTACATTTGGTGATGCCATTCCCCTGAAATCATCAATGGTTTCATATCCTTTTGAATCCATCCAATTGCTTAAGCCCGTTTTCATATCATCAACGATTTTAAAACCGTGATGCATGGCCGCCGTACAAACTTGTACCGTTCCGCAACCGAGGGCCATAAATTCGGCGGCATCACGCCAATCAGAAATTCCTCCGATCCCAGACATAGGTATTTTTTGGCATTCTGGATCACGGGCGATTTCGGCTGTCATATTCAGCGCAATCGGTTTAACTGCAGGACCACAATATCCACCATGGGCCCCTTTTCCATCAACAGTTGGCATTGGTGCCATTACATCCAGATCAATATTCACAATTGAATTAATTGTATTGATTAAGGAAACTGCATCGGCGCCGCCTTGTACTGCTGCGCGTGCTGATTGGCGAATATCTGTGATATTTGGAGTCAGTTTAACGATGACCGGAAAATCCGAATGCTGTTTACACCATTCAGTGACCATCTGCACATATTCTGGAACCTGCCCCACAGCAGCCCCCATACCCCGTTCTGACATTCCATGAGGGCAACCAAAATTGAGCTCAATTCCATCAGCGCCGGTCTCGGACACTCTATCAAGAATTCGCTTCCAAGGGTCCTCTTCACACGGCACCATTAAAGACACGATGATTGCTCTATCTGGCCAGTCTTTTTTAACCCGTGTAATTTCTTCAAGATTAATGTCTAACGGACGATCCGTAATCAATTCAATATTGTTGAACCCAACCATGCGCTGACCATTATAATTGATCGCACCATACCGAGAGGAGACATTGACCACAGGCGGATCTTCTCCCAGTGTTTTCCAAACAACCCCGCCCCAGCCGGCTTCAAAGGCTCGAACTACGTTATATTCCTTGTCTGTTGGCGGCGCACTTGCCAACCAGAATGGGTTAGGTGTTTTTATGCCTGCGAAATTATAGCTAATATCTGCCATCGTCTTGATCCTTACCCTTAACCCTGTAAATTCGCGAGATATTCATCAATTGCATGGGCAGCTAACTTACCATCCTGAACTGCCGTGACGGTCAAATCCTCACCGCCCAATATACAATCACCCCCAGCATATATTCCCGGAATTGAGGTCGCTTTTTCATCATCAACGACAATGCGGCCATCCTGAATTTCTAAACTCAATGCATTTTCTGAAACAGTATCCGTTACAAAAACCTGACCAATTGCTTTAAAAATCATATTAGCTTCTATCGTAAATTTCTCGCCTGTTCCGTTCAGGCGCCCATCCGTGTCAATTTCTGTCGTTTCTAATTCAATTCCGGTCACTTTTCCATCTTTGGACTGGATTGATGCTGGTTTTGCAAAATGTTTAATTTTGACTCCATTTATTTGGGCATATTCTTGTTCATGATGGGTTGCGCTCATTGCATCGGCACCGCGACGATAAGCCAAGGTTACATCTTCTGCTCCCAGCCTTTTTGCCTGAACTGCCGCGTCAATTGCCGTATTCCCACCGCCGATTACAACGACCTTTCGCCCAACCTCAATATCGGTCTTATCTTCCGATTGACGAAGGTTAGCAATATAATCGACTGCATTGAACATACCATCGAGTTCTTCTCCATCAAGACCTAAGGACCTAACAGCTCCAAGGCCTCCACCGAAGAAAACCGCATCAAATTTCACATTCAGATCTGCAAGGGAAATATTGCGCCCCAGCACTTGATCATAATGGATGGTGATACCGCCAAGACTTACGATGAAATCAACTTCTTCCTGCGCAAAATTGCGAGGGACTTTATAAGCGGCAATACCATACTCGTTCAGCCCGCCAGCTTTTGCTCGGGCTTCAAAAATCTCGACGTCATATCCCAATAAGGACAATCTATGAGCCGCCGACAGACCTGCGGGACCGGCGCCAATCACGGCCACTGTTTGTCCAGTAAGTTCCGCGCGCTCAAACGGTTGCTCCTTTGTATTCATCAACCAATCGGTAGCAAACCGCTGCAATTTTCCGATAGTTACAGGTTTATCTTCCTGAGCGGTACGAACGCAGGCTTCCTCGCATAATATCTCTGTTGGGCAAACACGAGAGCAGGACCCGCCCATGACATTTTCAGCCAAAATATCAATGGCTGATCCTCGATAATTTTGTGTCTGAATCTTTCTGATAAAATTTGGAATATCAATGCCTGTCGGGCACGCCTCCATACATGGAGCATCGTAACAGAAATAGCATCTGCTCGCTTCAATATGTGCCTGTCTGCTATCCAAAGGCGGATACATATCATCAAAGTTCTTCGACAATTCGTCGGCCGATAGGCGTCCGGCCGCGATATCTGCGATATCACCCATAATATAAGTCCCTAGCTCTATATTTATTATCCAACTTTTGCGTTGGTTTTTCCCATTTGAAAAAAACATACATATAATCTGACCAAACGGTCAAGTTTTAAATAAATATAATTACAACAGAAATATTGGCAGATTTATTTCTCATTATTCGTAAACGAGTTTTGAAATAAAAACAAAATACTCGAAAATTAATGTTCAGTAATTGCTAGAAAATATGGGAATTGCTTAAAAAACAAATACACTTGTATTCAAATCTAATAATACACTTAAAATTTTTTTATTTAATCTTATCTATCGATTACACAAATAATGAATATAATTTAATAAGCATACGTCAATCCATGCAAATTTATTCATTAGCTTATATGGATTTCAATTTTTAGGCATCGGATAAATAATGGAAAAATTATTTTTAGCATTCTCTACTTTACTACTAATATTCACATTCAATGTGAATGCCGCAGGGTCAATTGCGACACCGGTTTCAGGGGTCGTAATCGAACAAGATCGTGGAGGCGTTCCTGGATTAGAGTTTCCCCCGCGAGAAAACGCGACAACTATTAGGAACGAAAATCAGGAATTTATTGCAAAAGGTCGCCTTGGTTCCGGTGGTGTCGATTACTTCACATTTACTATGGACACGTCCTTCGGCATTACCCTCGACCATTTCGATTTTGAAAATGACGTGCCAAGCAATAGTGACTTGTCGCCAGAGGATATCACTTACAAATTCATACTCGTTGACCATTCAGATAAGCACGTTAAAATTTCTCAAGAAAATTTGTCTCTTTTTACAGACCTTGAACCAGGCACTTACATGCTTGGTATTACATCACCCTTGAAATCAGCCGCAGTTTACGATTTAACAATTGCTCCAAGTGGCTTCTTCTCATCACTTTCGCTATTAGCCATAGGAATTGGTTTCATCCTTATCATTATTATTGCTGGTGGGCTTACCTATTGGAAACGTTCAAAAGGCTAACCATCACCATCTATCAAGATATATTTTTTCAGGGAGCGGTAGCTTAGAACCTGCCGCTCTAAACTTTGAATAAGGTAACTGAGAAGCGGGGTAAATTTTAAAAATCAACAGCTTGCATGAACTTTTCTATAGCTTTCCGAAGTGTCAATTTTAGCATGTTCTTTCTCAAGCATTTTTTGAAACAACTGACTTTGTCTCTTCAGGCTGACCGATATTTCTTTTTTAATTCGTTCTTTAATTTTTAGTGAATTGCGGCCCCGTTTGAATTCTATTTTTCTAATTTGATCTTTCATCGTATTTGTAAAACTCTTGGAGAACTTCCCCAAAATGTCCGCATTAATTTTGACATGCGTATTTTCGTGCTTCAAAATAGCATCATATTTACAACTCTTTTTTTGATATTTACTCGCAACATAAACCTTCATGGAATCAAAGCCGTATCGCAGTTTAATTTTATTGATACCCATGCAACGAGAACCATCACTTAGCCTATAACTAGAAAGTCGCATTTCATATGCAAAGCGACTTTTCCTTTGTGTTACACCGGCCCGACCGGGTCCCTTTACACGGGTATGGTGTCGACCACGATCCAGATTTTCTAACTCTTTAACACTCTTTTCGTTGCTATAAACAACAGTGGGCCAAAGCTTCTCAAAAGTAATATCAGTTAATTTTTTTTTACTTCTACAGCTTGCCGCAGAGGCGATATTTGCTGTGAATATCAGCGCTATTATTCCAAATAAAAAACACGAATGACGGTATATCAAAATCAACCAAGCCCTGCTAAATGAATTACATCCTATTCACATTCATCGCTAAATGTCCAATTGACAACACCAATTGCGAGCGCGGCATTTGATGTTTTTGATCAATGCCACACTCGTTAATCTTTTACTCAGCTAAAAATCTAGAGACTTAAGCCGCCATAGCCAAATGTTCCCGTTGAATTAATGCGGACAAACGCTTCATTCCGTCATGGATTTCTTCTGGTGAGCAGGTGGAAAAAGACAATCGCAAGGTATTTTGACCATCGCCCATGGCGTAGAACGCACCGCCGGGAACAAATGCCAATTTCTCTACTGCCAACGCTTTTTCAAGCAAAATACGAGCGTCCATACCCACTGGTAAAGTCACCCAAACGAACATGCCACCAGTAGGCGTTGAAAATTGAGCACTATTGGGGAGGTATTGGCGCAAGGCATCCAGCATCGCATCACGGCGAGAACCATAAACGTCGCGCAGTGTCAGAACATGTTCCTCTAACCCATCGCACACAAGCTCATGGGCGACAATTTGATTTAATGTAGATGTGTGAAGATCATTGGCCTGCTTTAGCAGAACCAGTTTATCCAAAATGGCAGCAGGTGCGATTGTCCAACCAACACGCAAAGCAGGCATTAATGTTTTCGAGGCCGTACCGAGCTGAATAACCAAACCTTTTTCATGCCATTTATCTGCGCCAAGATACTCTCCCTCCAACTCCAACAAGGAAGGTGGCGGTGGCGCATCATAATACAAAGACCTGTAGGCAGTGTCCTCCAAAACAAGGACATCATATTGATGGGCAAGTTCTATAATACGACGGCGCCGTTCTTCAGGGATTGTCATGCCTCCAGGATTTTGAAAATCCGGAATTGTATAAAGCATTCTAACGCCTTGCTTGAATGCCTCTTCCAAAGCGTCAATAACAAGCCCATCTTGATCAGTCTCAATAGGAACATACTTCGGACGCCGTGTTCCAAATACCTGAAGCGCGCCAAGATATGTCGGGTTTGCAACGGCTAAGGGCATATCCGTATCAATGAAGGCTGTCGCCAATAGCGTCAGTGATTGTTGAGCTCCATTGGTGATCAGAACATTATCTTTACTAAGTTGAGTGTTTTTACAGGAGGCCGTCTTACTTACCCATTGCCTAAGGGGCTCATATCCCTCGGTTTGCGAATATTGCATAGTTTGTCGGTCAAGGTCGGGCTGCCCCTCAATCTTTTTACGGATGGCCGAGACTTTATCCATAGGGAAAAGGGCCGGATCAGGGATGCCTCCAGCAAAAGATAAAATTGATGGATCTGCCAAAATCTTCAGCAGTTCTCTAATTTCTGAGGCCTTAATAGCACTCGCATCTTTTGAAAATTTCTCTGTCCAGCTCATTACATGGCCTCCTAACACAATAAGGTCAGCATTGTTGTCGTAATTTAATTCCATGTCAATAGCCAAATATGAAAGAATATTTGAAAATCACGGCCCATTTCATTCTTTTCGAAAAAAAACACAACAAAATCACAATATTAGCTGTGTCAAAATTAGTTGAACGTTGGTAGAGTTTGGCAAATATATGAGAGGCAAAAGGAGTTGTATAATGGAAGCAGTAGACAAACTATTCACAGGCTCTATTCCGCAATTTTACGACACCTATCTTGTTCCCTTAATTTTCGAAGAGTTTGCAATTGATCTCGCAGTAAGGGCAGCCTCTACCCCAGCAGCGGAAATATTGGAAATTGCGGCAGGAAGCGGTGTTGTCACACGGGAACTCGCTCCAATTTTGGGATCAAACACGAAATACACTGTCACAGACCTTAATCAAGAGATGCTAGACCACGCGAAATCTAAACAACAAAAAAATGAGCAGATAAACTGGCAGCAAGCTGATGCATTGGACCTTCCCTTTCCCGATAACACTTTTGATACGGTGATTTGCCAGTTTGGCGTGATGTTTTTTCCTGACAAAATACGGGCGCATAGGGAAGCAAAACGTGTATTGAAACCCGGCGGACGGTTTATTTTCAATGTATGGGACAGAATTGAAGAAAACGAATTCGCTCATATTATAACTGAAACAGCCTCGGAGGTTTTCCCAGACGATCCACCCGTTTTTTTAGCAAGAACTCCCCACGGTTATCACGACACGGATCAAATTGTAAATGATCTGAAAGCGGCTGGCTTTACAGAAATTAACAACATTGTCCTTGAAAAAGAAAGCATTGGAAGTTCCGCAAGCCATCCGGCTATCGCCTATTGTCAAGGAACACCACTTCGTGCTGAAATTGTTACACGCAATGCAGACTTATTGGATTATGTGACAGATCAAGCCACAAAAGCTATTCAATCCAGGTTCGGAGAAGAAGGCCCTGTCACAGGCAAGATCAAAGGATATGTAATAGAAGCGACCTTCTGACTTTATGCCTGCTTCCGCTCCAAATCAGACTTTTCCACCAAATTATCAAGGGCTCCAAAGGAAGCTGCCGTGTCAAAATCGGTAAAATCACCATTTTGATAAATTTTGTTCATAGCCGTTACCATTGCGCCGAAGGCTACGCGTGCCAAAGCGGACCCAGCACTAATCCGTTTTACTCCCGCCTCTTGCAACTGTGAAATTGACACTCCTTTCAATCCAATACCCCGAACAACATTGACTGGTTTTTCAACAGTATCACAAAGCTTAGAAATCATTGAGAGGTCAGGTATTCCCGGTGCATATAAGACATCAGCACCAACGGCTTGATACCCGAGAAGCCTCTCCATCGTTTCGTCAAAATCAGGACGATTAAAGAGGAAATTTTCAGCACGCGCAGTCACGACAAAATTAACATCCAGTTTTTTTGCAGTCTCAACTGCGGCTGCAATCCGTTCAATTGCGAGGGACTGATCATAAATTGGTTTATCAGCGTTTGCAGACGTATCTTCAATCGCGCAACCAGCCAGACCAATTTCAATAGCCATTTCTACTGTGCGTGCCACATCTTCCGGCTTGTCCCCATATCCGTTTTCCAAATCAGCGCTCACGGGCAAATGGGTAGCCTCAACCAATTCTTTTGCATGACTTATGGCTTGCTCTCTGGTTATCACTCCCACTGTGCTGGGAAGGCCATTAGCAAAAGCATATCCTGCACTTGTAGTTGCCAAAGCCTCCGCTCCTAATGCAGCAATCATCTTCGCAGATCCAACATCCCATGGATTTGGCAGAACAAAGGCACCTTCACGATAGTGCAAAGCCATAAATCGAGCACTTTTTTTGTTTGTATTTAACATGTGAAATTCCTTTTATGACAGAGAATGTTCCCGTTACGTTCTTCTACACCAGCTCATATAAATCAGCAATGGAAAATTGAAATATTATATATAACAATATTTTCTCCATGATAAATTGACCATTTAGTCAGGATTATTTAAATTGGAATATTCCTTTTTAAATCGGTACAACAAAAAATATTCTGAATTAAGAAAAACCATAAGAAAGCAGAAGATGAGCACACCAAACGAAGAAAACAATGAACAACCTGTTCAAGGGCGAATTCGTAAAGAAAATGAGTTGCGCATTTTAAAAGCTGCAGAAAAAGTATTCGCTGATAATGGTTTTCGTGGATCGACGACATCCGCAATTGCAGAAGAAGCCGGCCTTCCCAAAGCCAATATTCACTATTACTTTGGAACGAAAGCGGATCTTTATCGGACTGTCGTCGACGACATCGTCAAATTATGGCTATCTTCTTTCAGAGAAATTACGATGGAAGATGATCCCGCATCTACTCTTGCCGATTATATTCGAGCTAAAATGGAGCTCTCTAAAAACAGACCTGAGGCGTCTCGCGTATTCGCGAACGAGCTGATCCGGGGAGCCCCCCGTATTAAAACTTACCTTTCTGGTGAATTAAAGGAATGGGTAGAATATAAAGCAAAAATCCTCGATACATGGATTGAACAAGGAAAAATGGCACCGGTGGATAGCACACGCCTTATATTCCATATTTGGGCAATGACCCAAACCTGGGCCGATTTTGGTGTTCAATGGTCGGCGATCTTGGGCAACGAAGATGGACTTACTCAGGATGATTTTGATACTGCCACAGATGCAATTATTAGCACTGTCCTTCGCAATTGCGGTTTAATGCCACTGCCACCCCGTAAAACTGACCACAGCATTTTGCCGTCAAACTAAGTTTGATAAATATCTAATCTCAGCGGCTTAAACGGGCAAAGCGCAAACTTAAAACAGCCACTGAGAATATAGCGGAAACGACTACGCCCATAAAAATCCCGCTTACACCATAGTCCATCTTGAAGGTGAAATAGGCGGATGCTGGCAACATTAACAGCCAATAACTACCAAAATGACAGATCGTTGGTACCCAGACATCCCCGCGCCCACGGCAGGCATGGTTGACAACGACTTGTCCACCATCGAAAACCAAGGACAAAGCCACCCAAAATAAAGCGGGCAGCGCAGCCATGATGATTTTCTCGTCTATAGTAAAAATGCGCAACATAGCTTCTGGAGCATTTAAAAGAAGGATCGCTGCCGAGCCTGTAAAAACTAAAGATAAAGCAAGCCCTGTCCAACCGGCATATTTCATACCATGATGATCATCCCGTCCCCATGCATTTCCAACTCTGATCTGTGTCGCAACTGCAACGCCAAGAGCCCCCATAAAAAACAAGGCAATGAACTGGAATAAAATCCCATAAACGGCGAGCGTTGCCTCTCCCAACAAACCTGCATACAGAACCAAAACAGAAAATGCGGATGCTTCGAGGCCAAATGAAGCCCCGGCACCATAACCGATGCTGCGCTGTTCCTTCGCGGCTTTCCATAAAGAAAACCCCTTATCAAGAACCCCGTATTTTACGCGATCTCCATAGACTTTTCGGATAAAGAAAATCAGTCCAAAAGATAAAAGCGCGAAATTAATGACCGTCGATATGGAACAACCAATTGCGCCCATGGCAGGGATTCCAACGGCATCCCATCCAAAAACCAAAATGATGTTCAGAATAAAATTACTGACATTAGCAACCAAAATAGCAACTGTGCCAATAAAGGGACGATTAATTGCCTCCAGAAAACCCGCAGACACTGTAAATAACCCAATTAATGGTAAAGCCATTGCAAGTATGGAAGTCACGTCAGCTGCTCTTGCAGCCAAGTCCCCTTCTTGGCCCGTTAGCAGCAGATAATACTCTGTAAACTGTAATATCAAAAATAGAACGCTGCCATACACCAACGCTAAAATCATTCCGCGATACCAAATCGGGCCGGCTAAGTTGTCTTTATTTGCACCGACAGCACGGGCGACCAGAACGGTCACACCTAAAAGCAGTCCAATCATTAAAACTAACAAAAAATCGAAAACGCTTTGCCCTAGGACATATGTAGACAATTCTGCAGATCCCGCGCGACCAAGGACAATCACATCCACCGCACTCATGGCAATAATACCAAGTCTGCTTAGAATGACCGGGAAGGCCAGTTGCATTGTTCGCCGAATATGATGGGATAAAGGTTGCTCAGCGATTTTTATGTCAGTTTGTTCACTCATTAGGTGTTTATGAACTTCTATATATTCGTCGTCAATGGGCACATGGCGTTGTGATAAAGTAATTGCATTAATACAAAAACTTTTCGATGATAGACTTAGTCAAATGTTATGGGTGTGTTCGATGATTAAAATCCGTTCAATATTAAAGAAAATGACCATTTCGGCATTCGTCAGCTTCCTCATTTACATATGCATATCCTTAGGCCTTACATTTTCCCAAGACCTCATAAGTTCAAGTGAACTTCAAGCGAGCCGAGGTAAAGAAGGACTGAATTTCAGCACCCTAGCGTCAAAAATAGCGACACCCTTGCCCACACTAGACACATATTCGGCACGGGACGGCGCGAAACTCCATCTTCGCCGCTATGAAAGTGCTACCACTACAGATACTTATTTCATACTTATTCATGGGTCAGGCTGGCATGGTCAACAGTTTTTACAAATGGCCAGTACGATTGCAAACAGTAGTGTTGCCAACGTTGTGACACCGGACTTACGTGGTCACGGGGAGTCACCTCAAATACGTGGTGACATAAACTATATGGGCCAGTTTGAAGATGATATTCGGGATCTTATAACGCTGATTAAGAAAGAGAACTCAGCCTCAAAAATTATTCTTGGAGGACATTCTTCTGGTGGCGGTCTGGTTGCTCGCTATCTAGGTGGTCCTTATGGTCAAACAGTAGATGCTGCAATTCTTATAGCCCCCTACTTGAAATATAACGCCCCTACAACACGGGAAAATTCTGGCGGCTGGGCTCGTCCCTTAACCAGAAGAATAATTGGTTTGTCCATGCTCAATTCAATTGGAATAACGGCATTCAATGACCTCCCTGTTATCCAATTTAATATGCCACAAGAAGTTTTGGATGGCCCCTTGGGTCATACAGCAACTTTGAATTACAGCTATCGTCTAAATACGTCTTTTGCACCGCGGGATGACTATGAGGCTGATTTAAAAGCCATGACACAGCCATTTTTATTACTAGCAGGGTCTAGGGATGAAGCCTTTATTGCCGATAAATACGAAGAAGTGATATCCCAACAAACCAAAAGCGGTGCCTACGTAATATTGCACGGCTTATCCCATCTACAGATCGCACAAAGTGATAAAAGCAGTCAGGCAATCATCGATTGGATAAAAGCGCTCTAGTTTGTCTATTTCCTCGATTGGCAACGATGTAGACAATTGGAAAATAGCATTATCAAAGTACCCTATTTTGGAAGACCTGCTTTAACCAGTAAGTCGACCCATAGCTGCCGAGCACTCTCATTATTACCGAAAGGCAACTGTCGTCCCGCTTCTGTGGCCGTGTGTCCCGGCATAAGGCGCAGGACTTGTGAGTAGATAATGTGTTTAGCATCTTCCAGCCGACCGGCTCCAGCATATGCAGCGGCTAATTGACGCCAGCCGGTCGGCATATCAGGAAATTCATGGGTCAATAACTCTGCGGTTGTCATCATGTCGTCGATACGACCAAGTAAAAGATAGTGAATTCCCCGCGCACCTAACATAATTGAACGCATGGGGTCACGCGGGCTCAACTCAAAAGCTGTGTCCAGCTGCCTGATAGCTTGTTCCGAGTCACCAGTTTGAAGCAACGACATGGCCAAAACAACATACCCTGATGCCAAGTTACAATTGAGGTCAATGGCTCGGCGAGCCAGTTGCGCAGCATATTTTCCTTCAGAGACAAGCGTTCGCGACGTCGCAGCCGCAGCAAATGCATAAGCATCCTGGTCATCTGCTATCATGGCCTTTTTACCAGCCGCAATCGCTTTTTCTGTCACTTGCTCATAATCTTGCCCCCACCCAAATAATCGCTGAAAGAAATAGGTCCAGGCGAGATCACTTTGGCCGATACCAGAATGTAGATCAAGATTGATCGCCTGGAAGAAAAGCTCTTGTGCCCGCTCCGTATCTATTTCATTTATGCGCCAAAGCAATCTTCGACCTTGCATCATAAGGTCCCAGGCACTGCCATCGGTCCCGATGAAGACGCGTCGCTCTTCAGCGCCCAGCAGGCGCGTTGTTAATTCCGACAAAATTGTATGGGTAACATTGTCCTCTAGCATAAAGGGATCATCAATAAAATCGTCGATCTGATCTGACCAAAGGGGCTGTCTGTTGTCGACATCCAAAAGTTGCACATTTATTCGTATGCGATTTCCGCTGGTTCGCATGCCGGCTTCAAGAATATAATTTACTGAGTGATCAAGTTGCAACTGATCCACATTTACGGCTTTACCCGTATATTGATAGGTCGTATATCGAGGCAAGGTCGTAAACCACGAAAAGCGGGAAAGTCCCGTAATAACGGCATCGGTTAAACCTTCTGCTAAAAATGCGTTGCTTGTTGGCCCACTATTTTCAGAAAATGGTAGAACAATAAGTAATGGGCGTTCAGAGCGTTGGGGTGATTTTTTGGTCGCAAGAACACAATTGCTCCAGTTAAAAATTTCAATTTTTTGATCAATATTCTTAAGCTGCGTTAAGCCAATGCTTTCGAAGTTTTTACGGGTAAGCGCATCAAGGCTATTATGTGCAAAAGCAGATACTGCTACGCCACCGGGTTTTGCTTTTTCTTGCAAACGGGACGCAATATTCACTCCGTCACCAAATATATCCTCATCTTCATGAACAATATCACCAACATGAATACCGATGCGAAGTTTGATAATCTCATGGTCCATGAGTAATTCTTGAACATCAATGGCGCATTTTACAGCATCCACAATTGAAACAAATTCTACTAGCCAGCCATCTCCCATACGTTTCACGACATGGCCGTTGTTTTCAATGATTAATGGCTCAAAGGTCGTTTTACGTAATTCCCGTAAAGCCGCAAGCGTTCCCGTTTCATCTTTGCCCATGAGTTTTGAATACCCAACGATATCAGCAGATAAAACAGCGGCAAGTTTACGAGTTGGCATTATCATTCATAAAGCCTACCCGATTAAAACATACTTTACTATATTAGTATTATATTGCTTTCGAGGCCACTATTTTTTCAGGCATTCAAATTACGCAGTTATCGCGCAGCCATTTCTTCTTGCAACATCTCGAGTTCTAACCAGCGTTCTTCTGATTTTTCTAGATTGTCGCGGGCTTCTACTAGGTCGTCTGCGGTTTTTTGGAATTTCTCAGGGTGTTTTGCAAATAATTCCGGGTCAGCAAGTGCTGCCTCCAATTTGGTTATTGTTTCTTCAATCTCGGAGATAAGAGTTGGTAATCGATCTAAATCTCTCTGGTCTTTATAGGATAAAGTACTGCGTGTATTTTTTGATTTTGGAGCAGACGCCTTTTGTTTCGTAGCCGCTTTTTTAGTAGCCCCTTTTCCCGCATTCCTCGTTTGATTGTTATAGTCGGAATATCCACCAACATATTCTTCAATTTTTCCCTCTTTCTCGATCACAATAACCGAGGAGACAAGCTGATCAAGAAAGTCACGATCATGGCTGATGACAATCAAGGTGCCGTTATAATTTGCCAGCATGTCCTGAAGTAAATCGAGGGTTTCCATGTCCAAATCATTGGTAGGCTCATCAAGGACGAGAAAATTACTTTCACGCGCAAGAAGTTTTGCTAAGAGAAGGCGGTTTTTTTCGCCACCTGATAAAGATTTTACTGGGCTTTTGGCCTGTTTTTCGTCAAACAGAAAGTCACGAAGATATGCCACTACATGACGGACTTCACCGCGCACCAAAAGCTGCCCACTGCCGGGGTCTGCAAGGGTATCCCACAGACTTTCCTCTGGATCGAGACTATCACGATGCTGATCAAAAATTGCAGTAGTCAGGTTTGTTCCAAGTTTTACAGTTCCCTGATCTGGCGTCAGTTTTCCAAGAAGCATGTTAAGCAGGGTCGTCTTGCCTGATCCATTGGCACCAATGATTCCAACGCGATCCCCTCTTACTATTTTAGTTGAAAAATTATTTATTACTTCTTGTGTTACACCATGTTTATCGACAAAAAACTTACTAATATCTACAGCATCAACAACAATTTTTCCACTTTTTGAGCCTGCGCTTGCTTCAAGCTTGGCATTCCCAACTCGGCCTTTTCGTTCAGACCGTTCTGCGCGCAATTTGTGTAGGGCTCTAATGCGTCCCTCATTGCGTGCACGCCGTGCTGTAATCCCTTTTCGAGACCAGTCAGTTTCCTCCGCAATTTTCTTATCTAGCTTTTTAAGCTCAACTTCTTCGCCACGTAAAATCTCTTCAGACCACTCATCAAATGCCGCAAAACCTTTACCATGCGTTCTAAGCTTACCCCGGTCTAACCAAAAAAGGCGATTAGTAAGGTTTTTCAGAAACTGCCTATCATGACTGATAATCAACAATGCGCCTTTAAAAGCCCTAAGCTCACTTTCCAGCCAGATGATTGTTTTAATATCCAGATGATTTGTAGGCTCGTCGAGAAGAAGGACATCAGGGTCGTTCACAAGGGCTTCGGCCAGCGACACGCGGCGCGCCTCCCCCCCTGATAAAGTCTCCAGCAAACGCTTCCCATCAATCCCTACACCTTCAAGGATTTGATCGACTAGATAGCTGGATCCGTCAACATTTTCTTGTTGGTCATGTGGCAACCCCATTACCACTTGTTCAAAGACAGTACGGCCTGGCGTAATTATGGGTTGTTGCGCTAGATACCCAACGCGGGTTCCTGCTTGTAAAAATCGGTCACCACCATCAAGTTCCAACTCGCCCGCTATAGATTTAAGCAAGGTTGATTTGCCGGATCCGTTCCGCCCCACAAGCGCAATCCGCATTCCCGGCTCAATCCCTAAAGAGATTTTATTAAATAAATCACCTCCGCCAAAAGTAACGCGGGCGTCTTGAAGTGCTAAAATAGGGGCTGCCATGGAAGGTCCGAACTTGTATTTACGATAATAAGTGATCGGCTTCTAACATTTTGCGTCTCCACACGCAATTTCATTTGCCATCACATGTAACTTGCGTCTGCGCCCCACAATTTATATAACCATCATGAAATTTATCAGCGGCTCTAGTTGGGATCACTTTGTCCCCATAACAACAGGCCAGCTTACCTATGAGATCAGAGAGTTCTAATGTTTACTGTAGCCGCCCTTTATAAATTCGTTCCCCTTGCCGATTTTCGTGACCTGCAACCCAAAATCCTAAAGGTTTGCTTGAACAATGAACTCAATGGGACCCTCCTTCTTGCTGAAGAAGGAATAAATGGGACAGTTGCGGGCACGCGCAAAGGTATCGATAATCTACTAAACTATCTAAAGGAAGATACGCGACTGGTGGATTTAAAACACAAGGAAGCGGAAAACGAAAAGCAACCTTTTTACCGTATGAAAGTACGCTTGAAGAAAGAAATCGTAACTTTGGGTGCCCCAGGCACTGACCCACTTGAAATGGTTGGATCCTATGTGCAACCTCAAGACTGGAATGCCCTGATAAGTGACCCAGATACACTGCTTATTGATACACGTAACGACTACGAAGTTGAAGTTGGCACCTTTAAAGGCGCTATAAACCCAAAAACCGAAACTTTCCGCGAATTTAAGGATTATGTTGCACAAAACCTGGACAAGAACAAACACAAGAAGGTGGCCATGTTCTGTACAGGCGGTATTCGCTGTGAAAAATCTACATCCTATCTTTTGAAAGAAGGGTTTGAAGAAGTTTATCATTTGGACGGCGGCATTTTACAGTATTTGGAAGATGTACCAAAAGAAGAGAGTACATGGGAGGGCGAATGCTTCGTTTTTGACCAACGTGTTACGGTCAATCATGATTTGGAAAAAGGGTCATATGATCAGTGCTACGCCTGCCGGTTCCCAATTACAGAAGAAGAAAAGCTCTCTCCTCTCTATGAAAAAGGGGTTTCCTGCCATCGGTGCCATGACCGTCTGACATCAGACCAAAAACGCCGATTTACAGAGCGCGAAAAACAAATGCAGCTCGCCGAAAAACGAGGGCAAGATCATATTGGTCAGAAAAAACAAAAAAAATAAACGGATCTACAGTCTTCTTGAAAATATGAAATCAAATTAAAAACGACAGCAAGGAAAATCATGAACAGTATTGTTAGGGTCCTGCTTGCATAAAAATACTAAAAACACTGAATTGAACCGGGACAAGATTGGCATATTGCTTGGTACCATTGAAGCGCTCGGCGACCTTGATCCGAAAGACTGGATCGTTGAAGGGCCAGTGATCCGCACCCGTAGATCTGATATTTATCGGGCCTCGCATCCGGAATTTGCTGGAATGCTCTGCGTAAAATGTCCGAAACCTAGCAAGCGGATGCATAAAACTCTCTATCAAGAATATAAAAACCTCACGACATATTCTGCCATCATGGCTGGAAATTCAGACTACGGAGTACCAAAACCCGTCGCCTGCCTCCCGGAAAAAGGCATGTTAGTATTAGAATGGATTGACGGTGCCTCTATAAAAATCCGGTTACTTTCTACACCAAATAGTCGACATACTTTGCTCACCAAGGCATCTCGATGGCTAAAAGAGTTTCATAAAGCGGGCGGAGCCGAGCTAGCACTTTTCGAGCCTCACATATTGGCCGATCAAGTTGATTTTCACCTGAACAAAAAGAAAATCTCTTATGCCCCCTGCAAGAAAGTCGCAATAAAAGTCTGCCGTGATTTTCGCCGGGAAACAGAACGATTACCCGCGTCCCAAGAGCTACACAGCTTCGCCCATCGAGATTTTACACCGGGAAATGTGATTATTACCGACGACAAGATTATGGGCATCGATATTACTATGAATAAGCAATTGCCGATTTTTGAAGATATAACACGTTTTCTTGCTGACCTAACAGTCAATAGAAGCATGATATCGGTCGCCGTTCAGATTTTTCTACCATTTATTGAAGAGCAGCTGCAGCAGGATGAAAAGGCGATTGTCTCTGCCTATTTTGGAGAAACAGCACGAGAAAAGAACAAACAAGTTCTCTTGTTTCTGTTGCTGCATATGACCAAGAAGATGCTGAAAACTGCGGCTTTGCTGTCAGAGCATCAGCAATCACACGGCTTTAGAAAGCCGCTTATTCTTGCCTTTCGCTATCATCGCTATTGGAAACGGCGCTTGGTCTTGTATAACATCCGGCGGCGTTTGCGGTAGAGTCTCGCTGCGGTCGGGCACACTGTTGCTCGGCAAAAAATGCATAAGAGACAATAAAAAGGCGGAACTCTGTCCCGCCTTTTATGATTATTATAGAATAAATCCGTTTATTGAGCGAGATGATCTACGATTGCCATGCTCTCACCACTCTCTTGAAGTTGTTCAAGCCACTTGCCTGCAACAGCTATATCTTCGGGTGCTGGGCTGACGCCCGGTGCAATTTCGCCTTTTATTATGGCCTCGACGGCGTAGCTTACAGGCGTTGAGACAAGGCGTGCCATCGCTGTATGATCTTTATCGCCATAAGCATCCATAACATACGACTTGTTATATACCTCTTTGCCATCGCGTTTAGCCCAAAGATCAACACTTAGAACTACACGGTCGGCTTCATCTTCTGCTACAGCATATTTGTCCCAAAGATCAGCACTGATATCGACTAAACGTTGATCCCCTTCTGGACCTTCAAGAGTCTCAATTTCTTTGAAAAGATCAGACCAAGCAGATGACCAACCACCATAGCGCAATGTACCGCGTACAAACTGCTGCACATTCATATTTTTTCCGAAACCATACTCTTCAAGATAGGCATAGGAGTCCCGATTTGGATAAACCTCAAAAGTCTCGTTACCATTTTTTAAAGTGATATCGTAGCTTTCAACGGCATCCCAAGGGCGCGAGACATTATATTCCTTGCCTTCTCGTACGCTTCTTGAGGGAGAGCGAAGCGCTTTCAAAACACCTAGAGGAGACCAACTGAATTTATAGCAAAAATCGTTTGGCTCTTCTGAGAGGCCTCCACAATAAGATCGGAAATAATGCTCATTATCCTCTGAATATGCTTCTGAATTACGGTAATCATCCATCAACATGTGGGCCATCAAGTGATCGACACCCGGATCAAGCCCTACTTCATTAACAAAGGACAAGCCTTTCTCTTTAGCAGCCGTATCAAGTGCCTTCATTTCTGGGGCTATGTAAGAGCTGGACACAAAATTGGCTTCAGCTTTCAAACATAAGTCGGCAACGGCAACGTGAAAATCGCCGGGCAGCATGGAGACAGCTATATCTCCTTTTTTCAAGGTTGCAGCAAGTGCTTCCGGAGTGAATTCCTTCACATCGAAATCACCTTCCAAACTATTTGTTGCAGTTATCGCTTTTTCGACAGTCCGGTTCCAGACAGTAACGCCATGTCCTTGTTTAATCAGGCGACGAATACCGGGAACGGCTGATAAACCTGCGCCCAACCAATGAATACGTGTCATAATATCTGTCTCCTAAATTCTTGCTATATTTTTATTATATTGTTCAAGTGCACGTCCCCAAACATCTTTGCCTGGCTCATCCAGTGACAGTAGAACCGGTGTTAATTGGTTCGAATAGTCTGTGCTTGATTCTAAAGGAAGCATAGAAGGTAAATGATCAATCGCCGTTATATCCAACGGTAACTTACCATCAAGCACACGGACAATCGGGTCCGTAAATGTTGTTGTGCGATCATAAATCGGAATGGGGTTATAAGTGCTTTCCGGATCGCAACTTACATCACAAATAACGGACAAGCGACGGTCAGCAGCTTTGATATCTTCTGCTGTAACGAAACGAGGGCAATTGGCATCTGCCAAAATGCAATTCACAAAAAGGGAGTGGTTTTGGATTTCAGGAAAAGGACCACCAGAGGCCGTCTCTGCCATATCCCACTTACTCACATCAAGGCCCAGTTTCTCGCCCAGATCAACAGCACCACGACCAGAACGACCAAGTGCTCCGATGACAACCATATTTGGCACTTCATCACATCGGCTGAGTTTACCCTTCAACTCATCAATCAGTGCATCCGTATTTGGATAATCATGGACAGACGCAAGAGAAGTACTCTCGTCAAGTTTCTGACTGCACCAAGCTTGTACCGCAACAGCAGCCCCTGCATAACCGGCCCAGTAACCGAATGCAGCAACGCGGCGATGATTTTCATCAACCAGACATTCAAGATCGTATAGAACTCCTTTGCCTGAGACAAAGCGTCCTAACGTATGCTCCCAACCCGGCTGGTCTTTAAACACATGGCCAAAATAAATATGACGATGCCCAAGATCCGCATCTCCTTTTGGCAGCTCTTTAATCCCAAGAATAAAAGCGTCCTTTGGAGCTGATACCCATGATCCTTCTTCTGCGACTTTGCATCCAACGGCCTCATAAGCTTCAACAGGGATACAGCGTTGAGAAGACTTCTCTACGACGATTTCATAACCAGCTTCAATCAGCTTAAGAGCGTCAGCAGGCACAACGGCCACACGGCGTTCATTTTTTTTACTCTCGGCCCGGAGCCAAATTTTCTGGGACATAATACTTCCAAATCTGTTTCCACAATTACAAGCATCACTATTACAAGATTTTACCCTTGTCGAGAAACCATTTCATCAGCTGTATCGTTGAGGAAATATGAGGTTGTTTGCATTCAATTTTGGGAGTCTTCTATCGCATTCTGAAGCAAAGCGATTCTCTTTGGCGATAAGAAAATTAACCATGTTATCTTGTCTTTGGTTAACGAAAATCACGTATCAAGCGCTAATATCAAAAACCAAACCCTCAAAAGTAGCAAAATGAGCGTTAATTCTTTATTAACCATAAACATCAGTACCCATTACAATCTTATTAGTTATGTTTAATTCAACTAACAAGCGCGAGATCTAATTAATGACGATCGACGTAGATTACCTATTGAGGGGAAGACAATGATTAAAAAAATGATGCTGGCTGTTGCATCGGCCGCAGTTGCATTTTTGGCAATATCGAGCACGACTAATGCCGCAACAGTGACATCTTTATCCGACAATTTTAACAGTGAGTCGCAAGGCTTAAACTACAATTCGTTTGCAAACTGGGATGTGAGCAACGGAACTGTTGACCTTATTGGGCCCGGTTTTTTCCCACTTTGTGGTGGATCTAATTGCGTTGATTTAGATGGGTCAACAGGCAATGCCGGCGACCTGACAACTAAAGATGCCTTTTCGATCGGTAAATATGAGCTGACCTTTAGAATTGCTGGAAGTCAACGTGGCCAGAACGCTGATGGCGTAACGGTAACATTTGGTGATATGAACGAATCCTTTAAGAAGGCATCTACGGATCCCTTTGAACTTATCACACGTATAGTAATGCTTTCCTCTGCTGACTTCTTGGCATTCAGCCATGCTGGCGGCGATAATATTGGAATCCTTCTTGATGATGTCACAATCACAGCAGTTCCCCTTCCAGCAGCCCTCCCACTTTACGGTGCAGGCCTTGGTCTCTTGGGTTATGTTGGTTGGCGCCGCAAAAGAAAAAATGCTGCCCTAGCTGCATAATAGGAATACCAATTTAAAAGGGCGGCCATTGCTGGCCGCCTTTTTTTTTGCGTTTTTACAGTTGAAGATAACCTGTCCATTTTAGTTTACATTATTCAGCTTTTTGAGAATTTCAAACGCAGGCAAAGTTTCTGTAATTTCCCCCACACCCTGCCCAGCATATAGTTTGAGTGCTTCTGCCTTTTGATCACTATCAAAGTAGCGAGCTCCCCCAGCAACAAGTCCCATGGCTGTTTTGCTTTTAGGCTCAATAATGCGATAGGGCGTTCCCACCGGCCAGCCAAAGGAATAGAAGCGCTCATATTTCGTATCGTCCGTTGTCGCTTCAATCAGACGTCGTTTATAGATTGGGTGGGCTAAAGATTCCTCGGCCGCAACAAAACTTGTTCCAACCCACGCACCAGCTGCACCGGACCCAAGGGCCGCACCCACAGCATCACTAGAACTAATGCCGCCAGCGGCAAGTACTGGAATTGTTCCAACAGCTTTCACAATTGCGGGCAACAAGACACTTAAGCCGATAGTACCTCGCACATGCCCTCCAGCCTCAATTCCTTGCGCAATTATAATATCAGCACCGTCAACAGCCGCCTTTTTCGCTTCCTGAAGGGAGCCCACTTGCACCATCGTCACAATACCAGCTTCTTTGCACCTAGGAATAACAGTTGAGAAGTCGTCCCAGAATAAGGATATTGCTTTGGGTTTTTCTTCTAACGCTACTGTCAATTGGGCCTCAAACCCGTCTGGCCCTCCTCCCTTAGGCACCAGATTAATACCAAAAGGCTTATCCGTTAGGGCCCGCGTCTCTCTGATCCAATTTCGCACTTCGGACGCACTTTGACGAATACATCCCAAATGGCCTAATCCGCCGGCTTCACTAACTGCCGCAGCAAGCTTTGGTCCTGCTATTCCACCAAGGCCTGCTTGAAAAACCGGATTATCAACGCCACAAAGCAAAGCAATTTCAGACATTCAGAACTCCCTAAACAGTAATTGATTGCCATAACAATAGCGCCAAGTTAATATCATTAAAAGTGAATTAAACTGATTTTATGTTTCTCAAATAAAGATACACCATGACTAATCTTGATCTTCGCGCTTTAGAAATTTTCCGCACAGTTGTTGTTGAAGGTAGTATCTCCAAAGCCGCCACCAAACTCAATCGGGTACAATCGAACATAAGCACCCGCATTAAACAGCTTGAACAACAGCTAGGTAAAACACTCTTTCTACGCCAGAATAGAAGACTTACACTTACATCCGATGGAGAACTTCTCTTAACTTATGCAGACCGCTTGATTGAACTTTCAGCAGAGGCATCCGACGCCTTGAATGATGGCGAGCCCACTGGCGTTTTTCGTATCGGAGCCATGGAAAGTACTGCTGCCGCAAGGCTTCCCAGTATCCTGAATGAATATACTGAACAATATCCCAAAGTTCAGATCCAGTTAACGACTGGGACAGCTGGCGCCCTCACCAAACAACTTCTTAAAAACGAAATAGAAATCGCTTTTATTGCAGAACCATTGGTTCACGAGCAATTAGCTACATGCCCCGTATTTGATGAAAAATTAATCTTGATCGCCCCAAAATCCTACCCGCCCCTTAACGATGTTTGTGAGATCAATAATAAAACCATCGTCGCTTTTGAAGAGGGATGCGCTTACAGACAATATTTGGAAGGCTGGCTCCGGGACATAAGCATAGTTCCCGGAAGCATGCTATCGGTCAGCTCTTATCTTGCTATTTTCGCCTGCGTGTCTGCGGGAACAGGGTTCGCCGTTGCCCCCCAATCCGTTTTGGACATGGTCGCAACACAGAACAATTTTAACCAATATCCCCTATCCGGCAAATTATCACGCATCAAAACAATGATGGCTTGGCGAACAAACTACAAATCCGCCAAGCTTGAGTCTCTGAAGGCCCTACTCCCCATAATCGCCTAGTTTTATTTTCCGTAGCTGTATCCAAGTCCAGCTCTCGCATCGTTCTGTACGCCATAGGGTGGAATAGGATAACGCAACCCGTTTGCAGAAAGCTTCGCTAATCCTTCAACGACTTTAGGTAAATATGCTGGCGGAATAGCCATCAAAAGCTCATCTTCCATAACGCCTCCGTACCGTCGTTCAGCAAAGCAAGGAAGTGACAAACTTGGCTCCCCGGTAGAGAGCGCCCGCCCCCAACTGTCCGCGCACGAACTCTCCCCGACTACAGAGAAATCAAGTTTTTTGTATCCGGCCCACTGCAAACCATTGATAAACAGGATCATCTGCGCAGGGGTCGCATAAATCAGACAAATATCGGGTGGGTCCAACTTACCAGAGCTCAACGGAGAGACGGCCATCGCTTTATATTTCCCAGACGGCACAACATTCATTTCTTCCTGATGCTTACGGGTATCCTCTTCAGATTCCCACCAAACGCCGACATAACGTTCCCCTTTTTTCCACTCGTCATCTTGGGGATGTAAACCAAGCACAGCACCACACTGGGGTCCGACAAAATCTTCTGCCGTAGCTCCGACAGTCCAACCAAGCCGGCATGCTTGGCCCACAATCTGATCGGCTGTATGGATAGATTTTGGGCGCCGTATGCGTGGAATAGCCTCCATGTCCGCAATATCTTCGAAAAGCTTCATACCAATTGGTGTTGCCCGCAGGCGCAAGTATTTATTCAGCCCCTCTAACAATTCATCCCAATTATAATGTCCTTCAAGTACAGTCATCCCCAGCTCCTTTTTATTTAGTTTTATGGATACAGTGTCACTTATCTGCCTAATTGTCAGCCTTTTTAGACCTTGTTCCCTTCACGATGAATGTGGTTAAACGGCAACGCTCTTTTATTCAGGAAATTTATTCTCTATGGCAAAAATACATTTTATTGTCGGTAATACAGGCTCTGGAAAATCCACTTTTTCAGCAGTGCTCGCAGCTCAAGAAAAAGCACACATTTTCAGTGTTGATGAATGGATGGTAAATTTATTTTGGATGGACGCACCAGATCCCCCGTCTTATGATTGGGCTATTGAACGAACACAGCGCATTGAAATACAAATGTTGGCTGAATCTGTAAAACTGGTCAAAAACAATGTGAACGTTATACTGGATATCGGTTTTTTTGCCAAATCTCAGCGCTCCCGTGTTCAGGAATTCTTCAAGAGCAAAAATATCGAGACAGTCACTTACTTCCTTGATGTAGACAAAGACACCAGATGGTTTCGTGTAAATAAACGCAATACAGAAGTAACAGACACATTCCAATTTCATGTATCAGAAGAAATATTTGAGTTTTGCGAAACCATATTCGAGCCTTTGGACGCTGTTGAGCGAAATGAGGCTATAATCTTAAGCCCATAACATGGCATTTATCGTTGCATGCGGCACTTTGTCCGTATACAAGACCAAATCAGTCTGCTATTAAATATTGAAATCAGACTAAATTGGTACGATATTAATATTAGCATGATAAAACTGAGCAAAATGACCGATTACGGTGTTGTCATCATGTCGGAGATGGCACAGATAGAAGGGCGGATAATGACTGCGCCTGATCTATCTCTATATACAGGCCTAAAAGTTCCAACCGCTGCCAAAATTTTACGTATTCTGGCAAAGTCGGAGTTATTGACCTCTTTAAGGGGTGCGCATGGCGGATATCGTCTTGATCGCCACCCTAAAGATATATCAATCGCTGAGATTGTTCGTGTACTGGAGGGCCCAGTCGCGGTGACATCTTGTGTTGATGAAAGCCATGATGATTGCTCGGTCCAGACATGTTGCCCGATGCGCGGTGGCTGGGAGAAAATAAACCGAGCCATAAATGCCGCAATGGAAGAAGTGACACTGGCCGATATGTGCCAGATTAGACAAGTACCCATTACCCCTCTGGTGAGGCCTAATTCAGATACGCCCCTCACCAACAATGTTACGGAGTAAGTGATGGCTGTTAGCCAAGAAACTGTGGAACAGGTTGCCTCTGTTTCCGAGAAATACAAATACGGTTTTGTCAGCGACATTGAAGCTGATATGGCTCCTCTTGGGCTAAATGAAGACATTGTGCGCTTTATTTCTGCCAAAAAGGAAGAACCTGAATGGATGCTGGAGTGGCGTTTGAAGGCTTATCGCTATTGGTTGACAATGGAAGAGCCGAGTTGGGCGAAAGTTGATTATCCGAAAATCGATTTTCAGGATATCTATTACTATTCAGCACCCAAAACCAAGGATAAGCCCAAAAGTCTGGATGAAGTGGATCCAGAACTGCTGGAAGTATACAAAAAGCTTGGTATCCCCCTGAAAGAACAAGAAGTTCTAGCGGGCGTTGAAGGTGCGTATAACGTTGCCGTTGATGCGGTTTTTGACAGTGTGTCTGTTGCAACTACTTTTCGTGAGAGACTGGAAAAAGAAGGCGTTATCTTTTGCCCAATTTCAGAAGCAATTAGAAACCATCCCGAACTTGTGAAAAAGTACTTGGGCTCAGTGGTTCCTTATACAGATAATTTTTATTCAGCCCTCAATTGCGCTGTCTTTACTGATGGATCGTTTTGCTACATTCCAAAGGGTGTTCGTTGCCCTATGGAATTGAGTACTTATTTCCGAATTAACGCGGCCCAAACAGGTCAGTTTGAGCGTACGTTGATCATTGCGGATGACGACAGTTATGTAAGTTACCTTGAAGGCTGCACGGCCCCGATGCGGGACGAAAATCAGCTTCATGCCGCTGTGGTTGAACTGGTAATCATGGACAATGCCGAAGTTAAATACTCAACAGTTCAAAACTGGTATCCTGGCGATGAAAATGGCGTTGGTGGTATATACAATTTCGTCACCAAACGGGCGGCCTGCCGCGGCATCAATTCAAAAGTCTCTTGGACGCAAGTCGAAACTGGATCAGCGGTCACGTGGAAATATCCATCCTGCATATTACAGGGCGATAACTCCGTTGGAGAGTTTTATTCCATTGCCATTACCAATAACTATCAGCAGGCGGATACTGGAACCAAGATGATCCATCTTGGGAAGAATACCTCCAGTACTATTATCTCAAAAGGGATTTCAGCTGGTCGGGCACAAAGTACCTATCGCGGTTTGGTTCGTATGGGTAAAAAGGCTGAGAATGCGCGAAACCATACGGTTTGTGACAGTCTTCTCATTGGTGATAAATGTGGCGCTCATACGGTTCCTTATATCGAAAATCAGAGCCGTACCGCCAAAATCGAACATGAGGCGACTACCTCTAAAGTAAGTGAAGAGCAGTTATTTTACTGTCAGCAACGGGGACTTTCAGAAGAAGAAAGCATGGCGCTTATCGTCAATGGTTTCTGTAAGGAAGTGCTGCAAAAACTGCCTATGGAATTTGCCGTCGAAGCTCAAAAACTGGTAGGGATCAGTTTAGAAGGTAGTGTCGGATAAAGTATTTAAGAAGCATAGACTTAACGGTTTTTCTTCTAGTTAAAAGGTAAGAGCTAGATCATGTTAGAAATTAAAGATCTCCGTGCGACAGTTGGCGGAAAAGAAATTCTAAAAGGCATAAACCTCACCATCAAACCAGGTGAAGTTCACGCGGTCATGGGACCAAATGGCGCAGGTAAAAGCACGCTTTCTTATGTGCTATCTGGGCGTGATGGCTATGAAGTTACTGGCGGCTCTGTCATTTATAAAGGCAAAGACTTGTTGGATATGTCTCCCGATGTGCGGGCTTGCGAAGGCGTCTTTCTGGCTTTCCAATATCCCGTAGAAATTCCCGGTGTGGCTTCTGCTACTTTTTTGAAAACAGCGTTCAATGCGCAACGGAAATTCCGCGGTGAAGAGGAGCTGGATGCCATGCAATTCCTTAAACTGGTTCGCGAGAAAACGAAAGAACTGGGCATCAAGGATGACATGTTGAAGCGCGCGGTAAATGTGGGCTTCTCTGGTGGTGAGAAAAAACGGAACGAAGTGCTTCAGATGGCATTGTTCGAGCCAGATCTAATGCTGTTAGACGAAACAGACTCTGGTCTTGATATCGATGCTTTGAAAGTGGCAGCTGAAGGCGTAAACAAACTCCGTAGCCCCGAACGCTCTGCTTTGGTTATCACTCATTATCAAAGGCTTCTGGATTATATAGTGCCTGATTTTGTCCATGTTTTAGCTGATGGTAAAATCGTTAAATCAGGTGACAAATCCCTTGCGTTGGAATTGGAAGAAAAAGGCTATGCGGAAATAAGTGCTGCTTGATTGCAGCCCTCCCGTAGTTTCTTTTCTAGGATGACAGAATGAAAAATCGTACCCCCCTCGCCCAGAGTTATCTGGACCGATTTGAAACAGCAGTCGTTTCGTTGCCCGGCCATGAAAGCCGGAGCGTACAAGCGCTGCGAAAACAAGGGTTAGATACTTTTGCCGCGCTGGACTTTCCACACAAACGCGTGGAAGAATGGCGCTATACGAATTTATCAGCACTGACTAAAGCAACCGCAAATGAAGATTTGCCGTCAAGCGACCTTGATGCAATTCAAACTGCGATATTGGATGCGCCTTTTGAAATGGTTTTTGTCGATGGCCGTTTTTCAAACGAAGAAAGCCGTCTTACAGGCCTGCCGGAAGGGATTACAGTTGCCAGTGTCGCAGCTGGTCTTGGTAATGGGGCTGTCTTTTCATTATCTTCAGAAGAAGACAGAGCGCTTTTTGCACTGAATACTGCATTCATGGAAGATGGTTTTTCCTTGCATGTGGATGACCACGTACAATCTGAAGCAATTTTGAAAATTACGTTCCGAAATGAAAGTGGTGATCAAAATGGTCGTCATATTCGAAATATCATCAGTCTGGGCATTGGATCAGAACTAACATTGGTGGAAGAACATACTGGAACGGGTTCGTATTTTTCTAATCCCGTAACAAGTATCTCATTGAGTGAAGGGGCGACGCTTAATCATTACAAGTTACAAAATGAAAGCCATAACGCCTTTCATTTATCCCTTACTGACTGCGAGAATGCGAAAAGTTCCGTCTATCAGAATTTCACTTTCTCTCTTGGTGGTAAAATATCCCGAAACGAGATTAAAACCACCATTTTGGGCGAAAATTCCGAAAGCCACCTAAATGGCGCTTATTTAATGCGCGGTATTCAGCATTGCGATACGACGACACTAACAGAACATAAAGTATCTCAAAATATCAGCAGTCAGGTTTATAAAGGCGTGCTGGATGACGATGCTCATGGCGTATTCCAAGGAAAAATCCATATTTTTCCAGATGCGCAGCAAGTCGTTGGTGACCAGCTTAGCAAAGCATTGCTTTTATCGGATCGTGCCGGCGTTGATTGTAAGCCGGAACTTGAAATCCATGCTGATGACGTTAAATGCAGCCATGGTGCTACATCTGGCGAACTGGACGATGACGCCCTCTTCTACCTCCAATCTCGTGGAATTCCAGAAGACCGAGCGCGCAAACTACTGATTGAAGCATTTTTGGCTGACGTGTTGGAGAGCATTAGCAACTCCACCGTTAAAGATTATTTTAATGCGATCGCAGCCGGTTGGCTGGCGGAGGCTTAGAGGCAAATCATGAATAAAATTTCCTCATTTGATGTAGAAAGAATTCGGAAAGATTTCCCAATTTTCTCTGAAAAAGTACACGGCAAACGCTTAACTTTCCTAGACAGTGGTGCATCTGCCCAAAAACCAAAAGTGGTTCTTGACGCTGTTCAAGATGCTTATACGAAAACCTATGCCAACGTTCACAGAGGCGTCCATCACTTAAGCCAACTTTCCACAGAGCTTTATGAAGGTGCGCGGAAAACGATCTGTGCCCACATGAATGCAAGTAGTGTTGATGAGATCATTTTCACCAAGAATGCCACTGAAGCTTTCAACCTTGTTGCACAATCTTATGGACAACTGGCGCTCAAACCCGGTGATGAAATTCTCTTATCCTACTTGGAACATCATTCAAACATTGTTCCTTGGCAGCTCATTGCAGAACGGACCGGAGCCACTGTAAAAGCAGTCCCGATCGACAGTAATGGTGAGTTTTTGATGGAGGAGTATTTAAAACTTCTCAGCCCAAAGACCAAGATAGTGGCGGTTACTCACATTTCCAACGCTATTGGCACCATCGTTCCAGTGAAAGAAGTTATTAAAGCAGCTCACGATAAAGGCATCCCGGTGCTGATTGACGGATCGCAAGCGATGCCTCATATGAAAGTGGATGTTCAAGAACTGGACGCAGACTTTTATGTCTTCACAGGCCATAAAGTCTTTGCCCCTACAGGCGTTGGCGTTTTGTACGCTAAAAACGAATGGTTAGAGAAAATGCCCCCCTATCAAGGGGGCGGTGACATGATCAACCGTGTCACTTTCGAGAAAACCACCTATGCCACCGGACATAGCAAATTTGAAGCAGGAACTCCCCCGATTGTTCAGGCAATTGGCTTAGGCGCTGCCATTGATTACGTGAATTCAATCGGATTTGATGCAATCGCCGCCCATGAGCAATCCTTACTGGCTTATGCGACTGAAGAACTTACAAAACTCAATTCGGTGCGTATTATTGGTCAGGCGAAAAACAAGGCGGCCATTATCTCCTTTGAGATGGAGGGTGTTCACCCCCATGATATTGGCACTATTGTCGATCAAGCCGGTGTTGCTATCCGCGTTGGTCATCATTGCGCCCAACCCTTAATGGATTTCTTCGACGTACCATCAACTGCCCGTGCGTCCTTTGCTTTGTATAATAATACGGACGATGTGGATGCGCTTGTAGGCTCTCTTAAAATGGTCCAGGAGTTTTTTGGCTAATGATGGACGACCTTAAAGAACTTTATCAGGAAGTCATTCTGGATCATTCCAAGCATCCTCGGAATTTTGGGAAGTTGGATCCGTGCAGCCATGAGGCCCACGGCTACAATCCTTTATGCGGAGATACATTGAATGTTTTTTTGAATTTAGGACCCGATAACGTTATTCAAGAAATCCTGTTTGACGGAAAAGGTTGCGCTATTTCAATGGCTTCTGCATCTTTAATGAGCGAAATCGTTAAAGGGAAGACAACGGCACAAGCCAACTTACTTTTTGATAATTTTCACGATCTTGTCACGAAAGACGACGCTATATTGCTTGAGGATGATGACTTGGACCGCTTGGTTGTACTTGCCGGTGTCAAACAATTCCCAATGCGCGTTAAATGTGCCACGCTCTCTTGGCATGCCCTGCAATCAGCCTTGAACGGCAATAATGATACAACGACTGAGTAGGTTTTTAGGTATGACTGTACTGGAAAAAATTGAACGACCAATCCCTTCAGGTCCCTTTCAAGAAGGCGGTGCAAACTCACCTCTTGAAGGCGCGGTTGTGGATGCGCTACGGACTGTATTTGATCCGGAAATTCCTATTAGTATTTATGATTTAGGTTTAATCTATGTCATTGAAATTGATCAAAAGGGCAATACCTATATAGGTATGACCCTAACAGCACCAGGATGTCCGGTTGCAGGTGAAATACCTGTGTGGATCCAAGACGCCGTTCTGCCTGTAGACGGTATCAATAATGTTGAAGTAGAAATCCTTTGGGAGCCCCCTTGGACACAGGACAATATGTCAGAAGCGGCAAAACTTGATCTCGGCTTGTTTTAGTAATAGGGGAATATTATGAGTGCAAATCAAATTATGACTTTAACTGAAGGCGCAAAAAATCGTGTTCAGACCCTTTTATCTAGCAATGATGATAATGTTTTAGGCTTGCGTATCGGTATCACCAATACCGGCTGTAATGGCCTTAGCTACACCATGGATTTTGCTAATGATACACGAACAGATGATGCAATCGTTGAAACCGGCGAAATCACACTTCTGATTGACAATGACGCCATTGAATATGTCAAAGGTACTGAAATGGATTGGTTGGAAGAAGGATTACAATCCCGGTTCACGTTTGAAAACCCTAACGAAAAAGGCCGATGCGGTTGCGGGTCCTCGTTTCACGTCTAATTGTCGATGCCCCTCACATAGTATAGCTTAGTATATATTGAGGGGCGCACTCAATTTATCGCCACCACAGAATATTTTCTCATAATGCCTTGATATGATCCATCTTTTTTCATTGTATCAAAAGCGCGCCTCCATTTTGCCACTTCTTTGTCTGGCATATTGAGGCCTGCGGCGGCGTATATACCGAGCGTATCAACTGGCGCACCGACTGATAGGTCTTTAATACTTATTTTTGTTTCCTTCTTCAAAGCACCTTGAAGTAAGGTAGAGGATGTAAACCAAGCATCAATCCGACCAGCCATAAACATCCTTAAATTTGTTTCCTCATTTTGAGTAGCATGAACATTTATTTTTGGATGCCTATTTAAAATCTCATGAACAACCGCACTATCAAACACACCAACCAACGGCAATGTAGATGCATTTTCGTG